>ERZ650308.4-NODE-4-length-144942-cov-8.840469_pt1 | contig 144942 bp, 150 predicted proteins | sample MGYA00376244_ERZ650308 | MGnify/ENA primary metagenome ERZ650308 (study PRJEB26733, sample SAMN07839295) | wastewater metagenome | biome: small river; feature: stream; material: water | place: USA: North Carolina | collected 2016-04-26 ... | reverse complement strand
TCTATTTGAAAACTAGGTAAGCCCGAGGCAAATTTAAAGATGAAGATGCAGGTAAGGAAAGATGAGTAAGATTCATTTGGAACTGCTATAGCTTTAAACCCGGCCCCCTACTTATTTTCTACCAGTTTTAATGCCTGATGAAATAAGTAGCCGGCCGGGTTTAAATAGGAGGAGGCCCCTTTTTAGTGAGACGCTCCGTTTAGTGGTGTGATGTTTCCATTGCCTTCATGGTGAGTCTCTTTTGATTTTTCCTTATGGGCAAAGAAAATCAGGAGAGTTGAGGCTATGAAGAAAGTGGATAGAGTCCCTACGAAGACACCTATTGCCATAATCAGTGAAAAGCTGAAAAGAGTAGCGCCCCCGAGGATTACAAGACAAATAAGGACAATCAGAGTGGTTCCAGACGTAAGCAGGGTTCTGCTTAACGTCGCGTTGAGTGAGTAATTAACAATTTCTTTGAGAGAGCTTTTGCGTTTGTGCTTGAGCTCTTCTCGAATCCTATCAAATACAATGATTGTGTCGTTGAGCGAGTAGCCGATAATTGTCATAAGCGCTGCCACTGTATTAAGATCGATTTGGATGTTTACCTTTGCAAAATGGAGCAAAGCAAGAATTGCAAGGGTAATTAATATATCAAAGACTAAGCCTAGTGTCGCGCTGACAGCATAAGCAAATTCAAATCGAATTGTGATATAGACAAGAATTGCAAGGCAAGCAAGGGCTAGACCTATGAGTGCATTGTTTCTCATCGTGTCAGACATCTGGCCGCTAATGCTCCTCCAGTTCTGATCAAGTTTTTCAAGGGATGTAGGAGTCAGCTCGATTCCTTGTTTTTCAAGGGTTTCTACAAGCCAAACAAGACGGGGGTTAATCTGATAAGAATAGGTCGGGTGTTCGATTGCATTTTCTAAGGGCATTCCATAGAAAGGCTTACCCTGTAGTGTCATAGACTTTGCAAGTGAAATTTGGAATTGATTTGAATTTCCAAATTCTCGAATTTGAAAGTCTTGAGCCGATACGTTAGACTCTTTCAAGAGGGCGGTTTTAAGGGCATCTGTTGTGGTAGACTTTCCCCTTAATTCGAGATTTACCGCAAAACCTCCTGTAAAGTCCATACCCATAATTGTATCTCGCTCTTTTACAAAAACAAAGCCACCTAGGGCGATAACAAGTATGCTTACGGATAGAAACGCTTTCCCATATTTTAGGAAATTCCACTTTCTAACTTGAATAAGGTTAGCCATTTTTAGCTCTTTATTTTTAGGATTTCTTACCCAATAGGCAAAGAAATATTTCGTCATAAAGAGGGCGGTAAACATTGACGAGGCAATACCAATAATTAAAGTGACAGCAAAGCCCTTGATAGGTCCTGAGTCAAAATTCAAGAGGATAAGTGCTGCAATGACTGTTGTAATATTGGAGTCAATGATTGCGGTAAAGGCTTTCTTATACCCAGCTTGTATAGAAGCTGCGATTTTTTTAGTCTTCTCAAATTCTTCACGAATTCTTTCGAAGACTAAAACGTTTGCATCAACAGCCATACCCACTGTTAAAATAATTCCTGCGATTCCAGCAAGTGTAATCGATGCGCCAATATTTTGGAGTGTAGCCCACATAATCAGCAAATTGATTAAAACGGCAATAGAGGCAATGAACCCGCCGAAACGGTAGTACCCAACCATTACAGCAATAACGGAAAATAGTGCGACAATTGTAGCAGAAATCCCTTGATTTCTCTCTTTCAGCCCAAGGTCAGGGCTTACTGTTTTTTCTGAAAGAATCTGAGGGGTAAATGTTAGAGAGCCTGCTTGTAAGTCACTTACTAAGTTGCTGATTTCCCTTTGGGTGAAGTGGCCCGTAATCATTCCACTCTCTCGAAGGGCTGAGTCTAGATTTGGAGATGAAACGACATACCCATTTAAAATAACCGCCATTCTCCATCCTCTGCCCTTTGTATAAGCTTCGTAGCTTGTGCCCATAAGCTTGTCTTTTGCAAATTTACTAGTCCAATTAAATAAGTTATTTCTTGGAAAACTTTTCTCTCCATTAGAGAGGGTTTGAGAGCTTTTTACTCCGAAGGAGAGGAAATTTCCTTTGGAAGGATCATAACCGCTATGCACATTGTCTAAATTCGAACCTTCGAGGGCGAAATTTTTAAAAACAATTAGAAGAGGGTGTGTTTGTCCATTCCACTCAGAAAAACTATCACCTCGAAAGAGGGCAATTTTTGACTCCGAGTCATTAAATTCCCCTGACACATTAGGATTTATTGGGTTTGAAAGCCTTAATCCTTGCTCATAAAGAGCTTTTCCAGACTCACTCTTGGGCGTTGCAGTTTCCGGGTTTAATGAATCTCCATACAGGTGAGACCAAGCAATTCTATTAATGCTCTCGATGTCTTTTTTGTTTGTAACAAGAGCCTCATTCCAGACCTCTTGCAAAAATTTATTGACATCTGCAGAAAGCGGCGTATGAGAATCAGTTGCAAATTGTTCATTTAAAATGTTAAATGTCATGGAAGAGGCTTTTACAAGTTCGCTTGCAGAAATGTTTTGAGAGCCAGGAAAATCAAGGGTAATGTTGGAGCCCTCTTGCCTGATGCTAACATCAGAAACACCCATTTTGTTCACTCGAGCGAAAAGTTCGTTAATTGCTTGTTTGATGTCACTCTCTTTTGTCACTGTTTTATTGCTCGAATCTGTCAGAGCAATTTGAACTGTTTTCCCTCCAGATAAATCAAGACCCCATTGAAGTGTCTTTCTTTCATCACCTCGGAAATATTTACGGAAGCTTAAACAAAAATTGTCCCAAAAAAGATTCTTTGTTGGCTTGGGCACATCAAATTTTGTTCTGAGGGTTGGATCTACTTTACATTGATTGTAATCGTCTTGCCACTTCAAGAGATCTTCATGAATGCTGGTCTCGATTTTATTGAGTGTGATGATTCTCTCTCTAACATCAGACATTTCTAGGGTTGCAAATCTCTTTGTTCCCGTTACACTGAAATTCTCTCTAGTAGCCATTAAAAGGGGGAGATAGAAATCAGAAATTTCAAATATGTAGTCGTCTGCGTACTCTGCAGGAAGGGGATAAGTCGTTCCTGGATAGCCTGTAAAGCCTTGAGCTTTTAGAAGGCTCTGGAGAGCTTCAAAATCTGCTCGAACTTTAAGAGCTTCTGCAGTTGGGTTTGAATTTCCGAACTTCTTGATAATCTTGCCTAAATCTTTTGCGATTACATAAATCGAATTAGATCTGAATCCGGTCTGAGGAAGTTCTCCGATTGCGTTTGGTGAGTATAGAACAAGGCTTAAATTTTTCTGAGAGGGGGAAAGTTTTTGGAATTCACTCCAGTCTTGAATTGGATATGCGGTAGGGTTCAAGTCTTGGCTTGTAGGAGTCCAAAAGTCTTGTAGAATTTGTTTTACATGACCATATTCAGCTTTTGCAACAGCAACTAAATTCAAGGAGATAAAGCTTTGTGCATTTGATAAATTGGTAAGTTTTACTGTGAATTCATTTTGTCCGGGCAGGAGAGCTTCTCCCGATTCTCTATTGATTTTTGCAATTTCATCGTAGATTAATTGACAAAGAGCGTTGTATTTCCCTTGTTCTGCAGGGTCGTTTTCTAATCTATCTCTCAGATGAACTACATCAGATCTAAGAATTAGAGAAAGAGTTGAATTCGGGATGTTCAAGCAAATTTTTTCTATAATGGGGTTGCTCTCTACAGGTAACTCTTGTGTGGTTAATTTATTCGGTGAAAATGTCTGGTTGATTAGAAGAGTTAACGAATCTGGGGTCCAAGAGGATTGAGTGGAAATAAATAAGCTTTTATTTTTAATAAGAATGCTTAGAGCTAATTGGATTTTAGACTCTTTTGACTCTAAATCTGCCAGTTCAGGAGAGGTCGCTTCAAGTTCAGACCTACTCTCCTTTAATGTTATCTTTTGTTGTTGGATAGACCTTTTGTATTCTTCTAATTTAACAATTAGAGTTTCGAGGGACTCCTTGGGGTTTACAAGACCTCTAGTATAGGATGCGTAAAATCGTTTTGCTATTTGTGGATAGTCGCTCAGAGTCTTGTCTAGGGCAACAATATTTTGGCTTAAAAAATAGAGAAACTCAGGGGAGGAAGTTTGATTTGCAATTTGAACAAGAGCCGAATTTTCTGAATTCCCTCCTGTAGCCATTCCGAGTGTTAGAATTCGATCTTCCCAAAGGGCCCAGTATCTGCTTGTTAATGTGCCATCTTCGTTGCGCATTTTTGAGTAGCGAAAAAATTTATCAGATTCAACATTATGAAAATGAATCGGTATTGTTCTTTGTACATAAACGGTGTTGGGAGATTCTTCTTCGCTCTCTTCACTAAGAGAGAGAGATGCAGGATAAAAGGGGATTAAACTTCCCGCTCTTGGGAGAAATTTTTTAAATGTTTTCGAGTCAGCTTCATTTTCAAATTGGAGTTTTATGAGTCTTGGCGTTTTATGTACGATCTGGACATCTTTTGCAGTCACGCCAATTAATTTATTGAACGACTTGAGCCAATCGACAGATTGCTCTTCAAGGTTGTTAACTCTAGAAAGTATTTGAGAGACAATTTCAACAGATTCGGACTCGCTGACAGCTCTATTTAGTGGTTTCGAATAAAAGAGAAGGGTGGGAAAAATATTATAAAGTGTTAAAGCAAGAACAGTAATAATTAAACTCAGTTGCCATTTGGTCTTTTTTTTCATGAAGAAGCCCTACCAATATAAGTTAAACCAGGTAGGAGTCTAACTTATTTGAATATTCGTAGCAATCGTAAACGCAATCATTCACGAAAATTGGAGAAATTGCTATACTAGCTAGAAAAGATTTTTGTATGCCTCTAAGAGAGACCCCGCTTGGATTAAAGAACATCCCCCAACATGTAGCTATTGTTATGGACGGCAATAGGAGGTGGGCTAAGCAAAAGTTTTTGCCAGTGGGCGAGGGACATCGGAGAGGTGCAGAAGTACTAAGTAGAGTTATCGAGGTTGCTACCCATTTGGGAGTGCGTGTTCTGACAATGTTTGCGTTTTCTACCGAGAATTGGAGTAGGTCGGAATTTGAAATTAAGATTTTATTTGACCTGCTTAAGCTGTATTTAAAACGAGAGTGTAAAAACATGATTAAGAACGGTATAAGACTAGAATCAATAGGGGATTTAACTCCCTTTCCAGCAGATGTGAAAAAAATTCTTAAAGATACCAAAGAGGCTACTGCTGCGGGAGAGAAGATTCGGTTAGTTCTTGCCTTAAATTATGGTGGCAGAGACGATCTAAAACGGGCAATGGTGGGGATAGCTGAGGATTTTCATGAAGGAAAACTTAATAAGGACGAATTGACAGAGTCTCTGATTGCTAGCAGGTTAGATACAGCGCCGTTTGGAGATCCCGATCTTCTTATTCGGCCAAGTGGAGAAAAGCGAATGAGTAATTTTTTACTTTGGCAAATTTCGTATACAGAAATTTTTCTAACGGATGTGCTTTGGCCTGATTTTCAAGAAAAGCATTTTATTGAAGCAGTTGAGGAGTATCAAAAACGAGATCGTAGGTTAGGTGCATAATGGAGTCCTTTGTAGATTTAAAGGTAAGGTTGTTAGTAAGTTCAATAAGTGTTCTTTTAGTCGGTTTTTTGATATATTTCGCAGATTATGCTGTTTTGCAATGGGTTATAGCTTTTGGGGTGGGTTTGCTCGGAATAACAGCTCTTTGGGAGTATACCAATTTAGTCAAAGCTAAAGGGATAACCCTCCCGTTTTGGCTACTCTCTTCCCTTTCCGCGATTTATATTATGGCCAATTTCTTTTCAACAAAGCACGAATATTTTCTGGTTGTTGTCAACGGAGTGGTTGTCTTATTCTTTTTTGCAATATTTCTCTATAATTTTTATCAGATTGAAGGGGCTATTATAAATATTGCAACAAGCTTTTTTGGAGTGCTTTATATAATTATTCCCCTGGGGCTTATTTTAAAGATTCTCTATCCTGCCCTTATGAATCCCGCCATTCAGGATGGAAGAATTTGGATCACCTACCTAATATCTGTAACAAAAATCACAGATATCGGGGGCTATTTTATGGGAAAATTGTGGGGGAAAAGTAAATTAGCCCCCCATCTTAGCCCAGGAAAAACTCTGATTGGGGGGATTGCTGGGTTTTTTGCAGCTATCTCTCTAAGCCTCTTATTTTTTCTCCTTTCAAAATATTGTGACCTTCAGAATTTTCGCCTAAATTTCACACAAGCAATAATTCTGGGGGGATTGATTGGACTTTTTAGTCAGCTTGGAGATTTAGCAGAGTCTCTCTTAAAAAGAGATGCTAAAGTAAAGGATAGCAATGTGATACCAGGAGTTGGGGGGGTGCTTGACTTTTTGGATTCCCTTCTTTTTACAATCCCTATTCTCTATTTGTTCCTAAAGGCGGCAAGCGTCTAATATGAAACATTCGTACTGCGTGGCAATTGACGGGCCTTCGTCATCGGGAAAGTCAACTGTAGCTAAGGGAGTTGCAAGAGAGCTCGGGTTTTTTCATATCGACTCTGGCGCTATTTATAGGGCTCTGGCTTGGTGGCTTGAAAGACAAACAGAATCGCTCCCTAACTTAGATGCGTTTTCTTATGAACTTCGTGAGGTGGGGGGGAAATTACTCCATTTCGTCGGCCAATTTGATGTAACTTCTGAAATTAGAGCCCCTTATATATCTCAAAAATCTTCAGAGCTTGCAGTTCTTACTCCAGTTAGAGCGAGGGTGAATCAAATCCAAAGAGAGATAGCTCAAGGGAGATCTGTGGTTATCGAAGGTAGAGATATTGGTAGTGTTGTCTTTCCTGATGCAGATGTAAAAATATTTTTAACAGCAGATCCGGAGGAGAGAGCTCGGAGGCGCTTTGAGGAATTACGAAATAAGGGTAGTTTAAATACTTTAGAAGAGGTGAGAGAGGACCTTTTTAGACGAGATGAAAGGGATCGTACAAGAGAGGACTCCCCTCTTGTGCAATGTGAGGATGCTTACGTAATTGACACGACATTTATGACTCCCTTTGAAGTGATAGAGAGAATTGTGATTTTGACAAAACAGAAAAGGGCTGCTTGGTTTTGGAAATTTTTGGTAGGGAGTGAGAGGGCTGGGGCCCCTTTTTGGTATAAAATTGTCCTTTTTGCTACCTTATTGATCTACAAAGCCCTTTATAAAATTGAGATTAGAGGGCTCGAAAATTATCCTCAGGGGGCTGCGATTATTGCCCCTAATCACTCCTCATTTTTAGATCCTCCTGCGATCGGAATTGCATGCCCTGCAGAAGTTCATTGCCTGGCTAAATCATATCTTTTTGAAAAGAAATTTATCGGATGGCTTTTGCCCCGAATCAACACGCATCCAGTTGTGGGAGATGGAGGAGATTTAGGGGTCTTAAAAAAAGTTGCCGATTTTTTAAGCAAGGGAAAGCAAGTGATCATTTTCCCTGAAGGGAGTAGAAGTGTAGACAATCAGATAACCCCTTTAAAAAGGGGGATTGCCCTTCTTGCATCTCTTGCAAGATGCAAGGTCGTCCCTGTTAAAATTACAGGGGCGTATGAAGCTATGCCAAGAGGGAGAAAATTTCCCAAACTTTGGGGAAAAATTGTTGTTACATTTGGTCCTCCCCTTGATTGGAAGGGGTATGAAAAAATGCCTTTAAATAAAAAAGAAATGCAAACCCTCTTTACAAAAGACCTTGAACTAGCCCTTAAAAACCTTGGCGTAAAAGAATAATTTGTATAAAATAGATGCGAATATAGGAGATAAACATGACAGTACAAGAACTTAACTTAACCGAATTACATGAAAGAATAAAATCAGGCCAGTTAGTCATCATCGACTTTTTCGCTGAATGGTGTGGTCCTTGCAAGCAAATTTCTCCTATTCTAGATGATCTGGAGCGAGAAGCAAATGGAGCTTATGAAATTTATAAGGTCGATGTTGATAAAGACGAAGCAAGAGATTTCATCATGGAGCAGGAAGTAATGTCGATTCCTACGGTTGTATTTTTTAAAAATGGGAAAAAAGTGGATTCATTTGTCGGTCTTCAAGACAAAGAGACAATTAAGTCCATTATCGCAAAAGCAAAATAGATTCTAATATTGCCAGAGGATCTCCTTCTAATAAAAGAGATTCTCTGGATCAAGTGAATTCGAGGGCTTTAAGAAAAGTTGAAGTTCTGTTGTCGAAGTCCCTCATAGAGAACAATCGAAACTGAGTTGGAAAGATTGAGGCAGCGGGCATTTGAGCACATGGGAATTTTGTAAAACCTGTCTGGCCACCTTTCAAAATATAACTTTGGGAGTCCTGAAGTCTCTGATCCAAAAATAATTATACTCTCTTCTGTGTACTTTATTTCTGTATAAGACTTTGTCCCTTTGCTTGAAAAGAAGTAAAAAGGTCTTGTTTCAGTTTCAAGAAACTCTTCTAAATTTTCTAGAAAATCGATTTGAACTTCATCCCAATAGTCAAGGCCAGCTCTTTTTAAGTGCCTGCTTGCAATGCTGAAACCGAGTGGTTTCACGAGTGCAAGCGAAGTATTTGTAACGCTACAGGTACGCACGACATTCCCCGTATTTTGGGGAATGTCTGGTTGAAATAAAATAATCTTCACGGAGTTTTGCTTGTGTTCTCATCTGTTGCTATCGAAAGTAGTGGCTCTTCGATTTTAGGGGCATTAGCTTTTACCACTTCAATGTCAAAAGTTAGAAGTGATCCTGGAGGTAGTAAGCTATTCATCCCTTCACCACATTCTGGATGAATAAAAATCCTCCTTTTTTCCCCTTCCTTCATTCCAACGATTCCCTTCTTCAAGCCGATTGTAGTATCTTCTAAAGAGAGTACTTCATCCTCTGTCGATTCGCCAAACACTTTGCCATCAAGGAATTTGCCTGTATACCGAATTACTGGAGAAGATGCAGTTTCTACCTCTTTTCCAGTTCCTGCTTGAAGTACAACATATTGAATCTTTCCTGCATCAATTTCAATCACTCCAGGTGCTGATTTATTCGCAGTTAAAAACTCTTCTGCTTTTTTTAAGTTCTCTTGAGATTGCTTTTGATAGGCAGACTCTTGAATCAGTGAAATTGCATGAATGCAGTCTGTCTCCGACATAGGCGCTTCAAGTCCGTTTACGCAGTCTTGAATTCCTTGAAGAACTTCTTTCATGTCAAAATCCAAGCCAAGTGCAAGTAGGTTTTGTCCAACAATGTGCCCAAAAGCTTTTGAAACTTTTTTTACATCTTGCGTTTCTGAAACTGCAGAAACAGGCTCATCTCCATGCAGAAAACCGAGTGAGCTGAAAAGAGTTACTGCAAGTAAAGGGATGAAATTTGTCATTTTGTTCTCCTTGTAAACTACTACTTTACCCATTCAATCTTTTTCTTTCCACTTCTTTTAAAGCAGACTCTAAAGCGAGAGGGCGAGATCTCTCAGCTGCTCAGGGGCAACGGGTGAGGGGCAGTTTACCATTAAATCGGAGGCTTTTTGGGTTTTTGGAAATGCAATCACATCTCTAATGGAGGGAGAATTGGTGAGAAGCATTGCGATTCTATCGAGGCCAAAGGCAAGCCCCCCGTGCGGAGGTGTCCCAAATTGAAGAGCTTGAATAAAAAAGCCGAATTTTGAATCAATATCTTCTGGGGTTAGTCGTAACAGTTCAAAAATTTTCCTTTGGATCTCTTGAGAGTGAATTCGGATCGAGCCGCCTCCGAGTTCTATTCCATTTAACACTAAATCATAGGCTTTCGCTCTCACTTTTTCAGGGTGACTCTCTAGGAGGTGAATATCCTCATCAAGGGGTGCTGTAAAGGGGTGGTGAGTGCTGGAAATTTGTTTTGTGATCGGGTCTTTGTCAAAGAGGGGGAAATCAACGATCCAGACAAATTCAAATGTATTTGGGTCTATTAGACCTAATTTTGCCCCTATGTGGCGTCTTAGATGGTCAAAGGATTGATTAACAGTGAATAGATCTTGAGCTGCAAATAGGATTAAATCCCCTGCTTTAAGATCAGCTTGCTTAATTAACTCATTTTGGTGAGTTTCTGAGAAAAACTTAACAATATTTGAGGTTAGCCCCTCCTCTGTCATTTTCATCCAAGCAAGTCCCCTTAGGCCAAAAGAGGATACAAAGGTTGTGAAATTTTCAATATCCTTTCTGGAAATTAACTCAGCGGCTCCTGGAATTTTCATCGCTTTAACCGTGCCACCTTGTTCCATGGCCTCTTTAAAGACGCCGAAATTGCACTCTTTAGCGATCTTATCAAGGGTAATAAATTCTAATCCAAATCTTAAGTCAGGTCTATCCGTTCCATATTTTTCAGAGGCCTCTTGGTAGCTCATAGTAGGAAAAACTTCTGGAACTTCACGGTTGATGCACTCCTTAAAAACCTCTCGAATCATCGATTCCATCAGAGTCATAATATCTTTTTGATCAATATAACTCATTTCAACGTCAATTTGGGTAAACTCAGGTTGTCTATCAGCTCGAAGATCTTCATCTCGAAAGCACCTTGCAATTTGGTAATACCGATCGAGTCCAGAGATCATAAGTAATTGTTTAAAAATTTGAGGAGACTGAGGTAGGGCATAAAACGATCCGTGGTGAACTCGAGAGGGGACGATGTAGTCTCTTGCCCCTTCCGGGGTTGATTTTGTTAAAATAGGGGTTTCAACATCGGTAAATCCATGTTTATCAAAAAAGTTTCGGATCGTCAGGGTGAGTTTGTGTCTTAAAAGGAGGTGATTTAAAATTGGCCCCCTACGGATGTCCAGGTATCTGTAAGTGAGTCTTAAGTCTTCGTTCACATCTAACTCTTCGTCACAGATAGAAAAGGGTGGGGTCTTGGATTTTGAAAGGACTTTGTGAGATATAGCCTCAATTTCAATTTCACCAGTAGCGAGTTTTGGATTATTCATTCCAGCCTCTCTTAGACGAACTTTCCCAGTTACAGAGATAGACCATTCGCTTCTAAGATGGTCAGCCTCAGAGTTAAAAACAAGTTGTGTAATCCCATACCTATCGCGCAAATCAATAAAAATTAGGCCGCCGTGATCCCGTCTTCTGTGGACCCAACCGCAGAGGGTAACAATTTTTCCGGCATCCTCTTTTCGAAGCTCGCCTGTTGTGTGTGTCCTTAATGAAGTGCTATGCATGGAAGGTCTCTTTAGGGGATATTAGCTCTGCAAGGGGGATTTTTTTCTCCTCTCTTGTTTTTAAGCATTTTATTGTTAAGTGGTTAGATTCGATCTCTTCTTCTCCTACAAGAACGGCAAATTGTGCATTCAGTTCTAAGGCTTGGCTAAGTCCTTTCTTCGCGTGGTAGTTTTTTGTGTGAAGAATCGCCGATTTTCCTTGGTTTCGTAAGAGGGTCATCGCTCTAAAACAGAGCTCTTTTGCTGGGGGAGAGAGGGGGATGAAATAGTAAGTAGGACCTTCTTTTTCAGACACTAGGGAGTTTTCCGCAAGCATGCTTTGCAACACTCGTTCGATTCCCGTAGCAAAGCCAAAACCAGGAAGGTCAGGACCGCCCATAGCTTTCATAAGCCCGTCATATCTGCCTCCCCCTCCGATTGCATTTTGCGCGCCAGAATCGTTTGTGGAGACAACTTCAAATACAGTGTCACAATAGTAGTCAAGACCTCTGACAAGATTAGGGTCGACTTCATAAGAAATTTTTAAGGAGTCAAGTATTTGTAAAACATCTTCAAAAAACGTCCGTCTTAAAGGGGTTAAAAACTCTGAGATTTTAGGGGCGTTTTTTACTAAAGCTTGGTCACACTCCTCTTTAGAATCTAAAATGCGAAAGGGGTTTGTTGTTAATCTTCTTTGGCTATCTTCAGAGAGCTGTTTTTCATACGATTTAAAATAACTTTTTAGGGCGTTTGCAAATTCCTCTCTAATTTCTTTATCGCCAATCGAGTTGATTTTCAAAGTAGTTTTTGAAATCCCCAGGTTTTTATAAAGCTGCAAAAGAAAGTAGATTGTCTCGACATCGAGATAGGGGTCTTTGGGACCAAATAGTTCCACTCCAAATTGGTGAAACTGCCTGTATCTCCCTTTTTGCATCCGATCGTATCGGAAGCAGGGCCCCATGTAAAAAAAGCGATCGCACCCTTTTTGAAATAGGCTGTTTTCAATAAATGCCCTTACGATAGGAGCAGTTAGTTCCGGTCTGAGTGAAAGCGATCTCTCCCCTTTGTCAAAAAATGTGTACATCTCTTTTAAAACGACATCAGACTCACTCCCTGCACTTCTGGTGAATACCTCGGTGTGCTCAAAAATAGGGGTTCGAATCTCTTGAAATTGGTATAAAGAGGAAATCTTTCTTGCTTCCTTTTCAAAGCGCTGCCAAGCGTCCGCTTGACGCCATTTTTCGGCATCTTCTGGAACAATATCAAATGACCCTTTTACCCTCTGAAACATCTGCCTAGTCTAGCAAAACTGTGATTTGTCATCTAGGAGATTTGTTATCCCCAGTTGAATTTAAAAATGGATTTTTTTCAAAGGGGGAAGTCTCAAAAAATCGAAAAACTAATTTTGAAATACGAGCAATAGATAGACAAAAATAATCAAATTAATATATAATTTTTCAATTATAATATTATTAATATGGATTTTACTATGGAAGTTGTTTTTCGAGCTTATGGAGCTGGTTGTTCAGGTGTGGGAGCGCCCCCTTTGAGGGATGAGTCAAGAGTTGAGTCAGGGGTAGTCGAACGTGTTAAGGCGATGGTTCGAAACTTTATGCCTTTGCCCTCCCTTTTCAATCCTGCCCTCAAGATTGATCTTTCCGTATTTTTCAAAGATCAACAACTTTTTTTTTCATTAGCAGAATTGTTACGCCCTTTTTTTGGAAAAAGAGATCTCACTCTTGAGGAGGTTCAGGCGGTCTTAGAGGGGGATGAAATCCTCGCGGGACTGAAAAAGGAATATTTCCCAGCCCTTTGTGAATCTTGTTTTACTGTTTTGAGTGGGAGGCCTCATGAGGAAAAACTGGTTTCTGCAATTGATGGTAGAATTTTTACTTTAAAAAACGCTCTTATCGGTCAAGTGGAGCCAGAATTAATCCGAGCAAGTCAAGTCAAGCAGAGAGTTAGAGTGCAGTCGATCGAACAAATTAGATCAGCTGGGAAAGCGTTTATTGAAAAAATCCTCTATCTCTACTTAGTTCCCCCTGCAATAGATAGCGCTGACCCTGAATTTTTTAAAAGTTCGCTTCAAGAAGTTGCAGAAAAGTTATTTCCTTTTGTTCAAAATATTACACAAATCTATTTAGAATCACACCGAATCGAAATGCCTGATAGGGGACTGTCAGGGAGATACCTTACAGGATATAATTTTCACGGAAGGACTGCTGCGATTATTATGGAGGTATGCCTTAAAGTTTTGGGGTATGAAGCTCAGTCTCTTGTCCGATATGACTTGGAGCCAAAGGTAACTTTAGCAACAGTTCATACGATTGTGAGAGTATTAGGGCTTGATGGTAAAACCTATGTTGTAGACCCTTGTTATGTCCAGTTTTTGAGAGATGCCTGCAATAGAGAAGAGGTAAGGCCAGTTCTTGTATTAGAAAAAGGGGATATTGAAGGGTATATCGAAAAAAATCTTATGAGGGCTTGGAGATCTTCCAGAGAGTTAACACTTTCCCACACCCTCCCGCTTAAAGGGGACTTGATTTTAGACGGTATGGATAGAGTTGAGTGGGTGCGAAATTCCTTTAAAAGAGTTTGGGATCTTTCAGGGTATCATCCTGATTTGTCTAAAATTACATTTAATCAAGTATTTTTTGGAGAGGGCCTAGCTAAGACAGTGCTCAGTCATATGCAAATGCCTAAGATTATTGGAAACAAGTCGGTAGATGAGGTTAAGGCTGAGTTAGAGGAATTGCTTGCAATCCCTGAAATGCGCCAGAAAAATTCTGAAAGAGCGCTAAGGCTCCTTGCTCAAATTTCAAAACAAGAACGATGCGCCTTTTATGATCTTCTTGATTTAGATCCTAGAGTTTCAGATTCTACGGAACTTAGTTTAAACCCAGACTTAAACGTCTATTTCAGGCAGCTAAAAAAAGATATTAATCCTGATAGTAGGCCTTTGAAACTTATCTACGGTTGTGCAGGAGCTGATGCAACGGCCCCTTTTTTAGCGACAGATGCAGATGAAGCGATTTTTGTGGATTTAGCCGATTTTGATTTTACACAGTTTAAGATGGCTCTTGCGAAATTGCATGAAAAAGGGGGGTTTGCAGAGGTTGTCAAGGTATTAAAGACCAATCTAAATTTTTTCAGTCATAGAAGGACATTTGGTGCTAGTACGAGCTTATTTTCCGGAAGAGAGCATATAATGGATTACTTCGCTTTAAAACTTTTATGTGATTTAAAGCTCATGGGAGTCGATTTGGAGACAGTGGAGCTGTCAGCGCTGCCGGCTAGAGGAGTCCAAATAAAATTCGATTGGCAATATTTTGGGCAGCCTTGTGCAAAAGAGAGGGTAATTACACTTCTTCATGCTGACATTACTAAACCAGAATCGTATCCAAGACTTCTGCAAGAAGAATTAAAAAAAGGGTTTGATCTCTTTTTTCTTAAGGGGGCTTTTTTTGTTCCGAGGAGTTATCCCCTATTTCTTCCTCACCTTGCACGTGCCATCAATCCAGGGGGATTTTTTATGACGACGGATAAGACCTTTACTATGGACTTAATAGATCCAGAGCCCTGCCTTTTAAAAGCTGGCTTTAGATCGATTAGTAGAAAAAGCGATATCGCTAAAACCATTGAGCCTCTTCTTGAGAGGGAGTGTTCTCCTATTGAGTTGATCCCCTATCTTGAGATGTTTCCTTCAGAAAAACGGGCTGGTCGAAATACAGGTTGTGACATCTCTTACTGGTCTGTTCTAAATATTCGTCAAATAGTTCGGCGATAAATAGTTTGCCTACTCTTCAGGAGCTGGGAGAAACCGAATTTTCTATCAGAGGAGCGCGATTTTCGGGGGAAAAAATGGCTCTCAGTTCTACTGTTCGCGTTTTTGTAAAAGCCTTATTCTCTGACACTTTTGTTTTTGTGCACGTTATTGACATTAGAGCGTGCAGAGGTTCTGCTGTAGTTAGGCAATAGGTTTGAGAGCTTTGCTCAGAAAATTCTGGCTCATCTGGAAGGTCGGTAAAGCAAGTTGATAAAGCACCTGGGCGTGTACACGTTGCAAAGGCTGTCTGTGTTAAAAAATTTAAGGCGAAAATTGTTTTAGAAATATCTTGATTAAAGGTCTTTAGAAGGGTCTCTACTGTGTAGTGAAAGGTTTTCCTGCAAAAGCCAGTAAATGGGCCCATATAATTAGCGAGTTTACTCTCATATGAGGTAAAAGAGGCTCCTGAAATTTTAGCCAGAGTATCTTTAAATACTTCATAGGTTACCTCAGCCATTTTTTCAATCCTCTCTCCGTTGATTGTCCGAACACTTTCCCGAGAGCTTCTGGCAAAATCCATGAGCACTTGCTCGAGAATAGCTTCCTCGTCTCGTGTCAAAGGAGTGGGAGGAGTGGGAGGAGTGTGAGAGGGTTTTATTGAGGGTAGGGTTGAAGGGGGAAGTCCTACGGAAGAGTCACTCCTAGAAATCGGGGAGTCTCGGGCATCTTGGGTGGATTGTTGCCGTTTGAATAAATTTCCAATTGCTTGGATTGTCTCGAAAATCGTGAATGAAAGGCAGTCAAATACCTTTGAAATAATTTTTGGGCACCCAAACTCTAGGTATCCTTCTGGTCTATAACAATTTGCTGGCAAAACCATAGTAGCATCCATTTGTATTTATTTATGTTAATCCATACTGGAAAAAAGGTCCTCATCACCAGAAGTGTCCCCCTGAGGAAAGCCTAAGGTTTCAAGCGCATTACTAATTTTTGTAAGATCATCCTCTCTAGATCCGCATAAAGATAACTGTATTGTGTTATTCGGTATCTTTAGTGCTTCTAGATTCCTTGCGATGAAGCTTTTATTAGTGCCCATCGATCCGAATACAGAGCAAATTAGGTATATAATATATTTGAGAGAAAGGGACCTTTTAATGATGGTATAGCTATTAGGTCCTTTATAAACAAATATTGCCCCTGGAGTACGGTTAAATTCGGCTACTGCGGTTAAAAGATTCAAACTCATAAAACTCCTTTACCGAATGTTGAGAATAATTAAAAACAATTATAGCATATTCATAATTGTTTTTCAATTATTAGTAGTTGTTATTATGAAAACAAGTTCTGTTCAAAGCTCTGTACTTATCTAAGTACATAATTTTCAGATATTTGTGGAGTATATTATAGAGTCGAGGGTTTTAACCCAAGAAGCGAGGGTGCAAGATCTAGGGGTCAGGAGGGCCTCTTTGTGAAGCTGGTAGAGAAGGTGCATAAATGGCAGAGGGAGCCAACGCTCCCCAGCATACTCAGTAAGGTAAAAACCGATAGTGTGGTCGGTCTTTTCTGGATAGTGGTGAAGCGATTGGATAAATTGCTTGAGGGTTAGGCTTGGGGAGGTTTTGTGAAGGGATTTTTCTACCATGATATCAATGATGGAGTGCCATGTGGAGGAGAGGTCTTCTGCAAACAAGGAATCTTTACTCGAATCTTTTGTCATAAGAGCTTCAAGAAGATATTTGAAATGTTTTAGGCTTGTTAAAAGATCTATTGTAATTTGGGTCTGATTTGTAGAGTTTAAGATTTCCGTTGTCTTGGTCTCTAAATTCGATAAGAGAGCTATTTGTGAGAGTGCTTGTGAATTGATTTCCCTCCCTTTGTAAGGGATGTTGATTTGTTGCTGCCTATTTGAGTCTATAGGTTTTATTTTAATGTTTAATGGATCTGACCGATCAAAATTTTTTGGAATATTGTTGCTCATGTATGTAATTTAAAAGAAAAAATATTGAAAAGTAAAGTGAGTGTTGCAAAATTCGTAAAAAAGGTTCATAATTTATGGGGAATGTGAGTAACCAGGGGAACAACTTGTGAATTGGTTCAAAATATTTGAACATGCTCCGTATATAGAAGAAATTAAAGATTCTGAACTTATTAAAAAAAGTTATAAGTATTGGAGAACAAGAATCTTTTATTCTATGTATATTGGGTATGCCTTTTTTTATATCACAAGGAAGAGTTTTACCTTTGCAATGCCTGCAATGATGGTCGATTTAGGGTTTAGCAAGGCAGAGCTTGGAATTTTAGCAAGTATTTTATCGATCACTTATGGGTTAAGTAAATTCATTAGCGGAATGATGTCGGACAGGTCAAATCCCAGATATTTTATGGCTTTTGGTCTCATCTTAACCGGTCTGTTCAATATTTTTTTTGGGATGACCTCCAGTATTTTCTTTTTTGCCCTTTTTTGGGGTCTAAATGGGTGGTTTCAAGGTTGGGGCTGGCCCCCGTGTGCTAGATTGCTTACTCACTGGTACTCTCAGAATGAGAGGGGTACTTGGTGGGGGATTGCTAGTACCTCGCATAATGTAGGGGGAGCTATTATCCCTATTTTGGTTGCAGTGATTGCTAGTGCTTGGGGTTGGAGGATGGCTATGTACATTCCTGGAGTTCTCTGCATATTAGTAGGTCTTTTTTTAATTAACCGCTTGCGCGATACACCTCAGTCACTTGGGCTCCCTACAATTGAAAAATATAGGGGAGAAATTCCTGAAGGTCAAAAAATTAAGGAAGAGAGGGAGATTTCGCAAAAAGAGATGCTCTTTGAGTATGTGCTAAAAAATAGATATATTTGGATCTTAGCTTTTGCCTACTTTTTTGTGTATGTTGTTCGAATGGTCATCACAGATTGGGGGCAACTCTATTTATATGAGTACAAAAGTTTTTCTTTACTTGCGGCCGGCTCTTGCATTTTTAGTTTTGAAGTGGGGGGGTTTTTCGGTTGTTTAGCTTCTGGGTGGCTTTCTGATAAGATTTTTCAAGGGAGAAGGGGTCCCAGTAATGTAATTTTTTCTCTCTTCGTGGTCTTGAGTGTGATCGGACTTTGGTACATACCTTCAGGGGGGATTATTTTTGCCTCGATTGTTATGTTTGCGATTGGGTTTTTTATTTTTGGTCCGCAAATGCTTGTGGGTGTGGCAGCAGCTGAGCTCTCTCATAAAAAAGCTGCAGGAACAGCAGTTGGCTTTATTGGTTGGTTCGGTTATGCTGGGGCAGCAGCTGCAGGGTTTCCTTTTGGGAAAATTGCTGAAGATTTGGGTTGGGGTGTATTTTTTACGGTCCTCGGGGTCTGTTCTGTGATGATGGTACTTCTTTTATTACCAGTTTGGTCAATCAAATCTAGGGTAAAAGAAGAAAGCGATTTAGAAGCTGAAACGGTGTAAGGCGGAGTAAAGATGAGGTTTGTACCTCTTCATGTCCATTCACAATATTCGATATTAGACTCAACTCTTTCCATAGAAAGTATTGCTGACAGGGCAAAAGAGCTAAATCTAACTCACGTTGCCTTGACCGATTTTTGCAATCTTTATGGTGCTGTGGAGTTTTATAAAACTCTAAAACAAAAAGGGATAAAGCCTATTATTGGAATTGAGCTGATGGTGGCTCCAACCGATAGGCGTGAAAAAAAAAGGATTCCTGGATCTCAGGCCGGTTATCCCATCATCTTGCTTGCTAAAAATAAACAGGGGTATCAAAATCTTTGCAAGCTCTCATCTTCAGCATTCACTGAGGGATTTTACTACTCCCCTCGAATCGATATGGAGCTCTTAAAGGAGCATTCGGAGGGGCTGATTTGTTTGTCTGGCCCTTTTTATGGGAAAATTGGAACTCTTGCAGCCAGTGGGGATATTCCAGGATTACGGGCGGTCTTGGATGAGTTTGTTGCGATTTTTGGAGAAGATTTTTGTTTGGAGGTTTCTCGTCATAAAATGAGCGATGAAGCGCTGCAAAAATATGGTGTTGATCAGGAGAGTTGGCTCTATCAAAAGTTTTTAGATGTTGCTGATAAGCAAGAGACAATCGTCAAAACCTTGTGTGAACTGGGGCGTGAAAAAGGGATTTTATGTGTTGCAACAAATGATACAAGGTATTTGGAGCAAGAGGATTGGAGGGCTCACGAAGTTTTAATGAATGTTGGCTCGGGAGAGCCTCTTGAAATTTGGGAAAAGGATAGTTTTGGCAATCCAAAAAATCGAGTACTGAATCCTAAGAGACAGACAGCCTATTCCTATGAGCTCTATTTTAAATCTCCAGAACAGATGGAGGAGCTTTTTTTCGACTTTCCGGAAACAATTTCCAATACGGCTGTAATTGCAGATCGGTGTAATTTCGAATTTGATTTTTCAGCAAGGCATTACCCGGTTTTTGTTCCACCTAAGATTGAAGGGAAGGATTGTAGTAAAGAAGAGTATTTAAAGGCGCTTTGCGATGAGGGTATAAAAAAGCGCTATCATGAACAGGCTCTTCTTAAAGTTGCGGAAAAATATCCTGGAGAAGTTCCTTTAGAGGTGGTTCGTAAAAGGCTTGATTATGAGCTTAATATTATTTTGTCCAAAGGAATGGGCGACTATATTTTGATTGTACACGATTTTATTGCGTGGGCGAAAAGTCAAAAAATTCCAATGGGCCCTGGCAGGGGTTCAGGAGCGGGTTCGATTATCCTGTTTTTAATTGGAATCACCGATATTGAGCCGTTAAGATTTGACCTCTTCTTTGAGAGATTTATCAATCCAGAGAGGATCTCCTATCCTGATATTGACGTTGACATTTGCATGGAAAGACGATCTGAAGTGATTGACTATACAATTGCTCGTTATGGCAAAGAGCGGGTGGCTCAGATCATTACATTTGGAACGATGAAAGCAAAAATGGCAGTTCGAGATGTAGGAAGGGTTTTGAGTATACCTCTTGCCAAAGTGAATGCTATTGCAAAACTGATTCCTGAAGACATAGGAATTACGATAGCCAAGGCGTTAGAGGTCGATCCTGATTTAAAACGGCAGTATGTGGAAGATCCAGAAACTAAAAGACTTCTAGATTTAAGTCAGAAGGTTGAGGGATCGATCCGAAATACAGGGATACACGCTGCTGGAATGATCATTTGCGAAGATCCACTGACCAATCATATTCCCGTCTGTAATGCAAAGGATAATGATATATTAGTTACTCAATATTCCATGAAGCCTGTAGAGCAAGTGGGAATGTTAAAAATCGACTTTTTGGGGTTAAAGACATTAACTTGTATCCAAAAATGTGTGGACGCAATCGCTCAGCACAGGGGTGTCTCTCTTAATTGGATTGATTTACCCCTTGATGATACACAGACTTTTATGTTGTTAAATCAGGGAAAAACTGAAGGGGTCTTTCAGTTAGAATCTTCAGGTATGCAGGACCTTGCAAGGCAATTGCAGATCGATAAATTTGAAGAGATTATTGCGGTAGGTGCCCTCTATCGTCCAGGACCTATGGAGATGATCCCCTCTTTTATTCAAAGAAAGCACGGAAGAGAACCAATTCTTTATGATCATGAGTGGCTTAAAGAAATTTTACAAGAGACTTATGGAATTATGGTTTATCAGGAGCAGGTGATGCAGATTGCCTCTCATCTCGCTGGCTATTCTCTTGGTGAAGGTGATGTGCTTCGTCGTGCAATGGGAAAAAAAGATAAAGAGGAGATGAGCCGACAGGGAGATAAATTCAGAGCTGGCGCTGAGAAAAAGGGGATCGATGCTCAGACGGCAATGACAATTTTTGATAAAATTGAAAAGTTTGCCTCGTATGGATTCAATAAATCGCATGCTGCTGCTTACGGCTATTTGAGTTATGTGACAGCTTATTTAAAGGCAAACTATCCTGGAGAGTGGATGGCTGCCCTCATGACATGCGATATGAGTGATTTGACAAAAGTGACAAAGCACATTGGTGAAGCAAAAGCGCTCGGAATTCCTATTTTACCTCCTGACATTAATGAATCAGAGATGATGTTTGTTGCAACAGATAAAGGGATTCGATTTGCACTTGTTGCGATTAAGGGGATTGGAAAAGGGGTAATAGAGGCAGTTGTTGAAACGCGCAAAAATACAGGGAAATATGCCTCTTTAGACGATTTTTTACGCAGAGTAGAAATTTCAGGGGTTGGGAAAAAAACTATAGAAAATTTAATTGAAGCGGGTTGCTTTGATTGTACGGGCTGGAAAAGGAAACAACTTCTTGCTTATTTAGAATTGAGCTTTGCGGCAGTCGTTAAAGAAAAGCAAGAGAGTGAAAAAGGGATCATGGATCTTTTTGGAGCTGTCAAGAAAAGAGAGGAGATTAAACCCCCTGAAGTAGAAGAGGAGAGTCTCTCTACCTTAGAAATTTTGCAAAAAGAGAAAGAGCTGCTAGGGTTTTATGTGACAGGGCATCCATTAGATGAATTTCGAGAAAAAATTAGGGAGTTTCAATGTACTCCGATTTCAGAACTGCATAATCTTCCAGATAAAGCGGTGGTTAAGGTCGCCTGTATTTTAGAATCGATTCAAGTGAGAATTTCTGCAAAAAGCCAGAAAAAATTCGCGATTACGAAAATAGGAGATGGGGGAGAGCAGTTTGAAATGCCTGTTTGGCCTGAACTTTTTGAAGCTAAAGGGAGAGTTTTAGATGATAATGCCCTTCTTATTGCGGTAATTCAGATTGATAAAAAAGAAGAACCGTTAAAATTAAGTTGTAAGTGGCTAGAGAATTTGAACAATAGTGATGAGAAATTAGGTGATGAATTTGAGTCTGCCTATAAAGATGCGAAAAAAAGCTCTGCAAAATTTGAAAAACGGGAAGCCAAAATGGAAAAAGAGGAAAAAAAACCGATTAAGCTTGTCATTGATATTAACAAAATTTCGATGAAAAAGGTGCTTGAATTAAAGCGGATTTTTGCGGAATCTCCGGGTGGTCACGCTGTGGATATTTCTTTTCAATCTGATGAGAGAGAGATTGCAACTCTTGCAGTTGACGCTGGAAGGGGTATTGCCCTCACACCTGAATTTGAAGCTCGTTTGAGTGGGTTGACTTATATAGTTAGGAAAGGGTATGATGTCTAGCATGAAAATGTATAATTTAATTTTTGTTTTTCTATCACTTTTTTCTTCATTATTGGCAAAAGAAGTTATTTCAGCTCAAGATGAATACAATGCAGCATCGGTTGCCTTTCAGAAAAAAAAGTGGACAGCTGTAAAAGAGCATTCCAAGAAAGTCATTGATTTTGCAAGTGATTCGCCTTTTATAGGGGATCTCTATTTTTATATGGGTGCAGCTCACTTCCATCAGAAAGACTTTGATAAGGCAAATTATTATTTTAGTAAATTTTTGAAAGATCACAATTCTCCCAAGTATTTTGAAGAGGCTCTTATTTATAAGTTTGAAATTGCAGAACAGTTTCAAAAAGGGGCTAAGAAGCACTTGTTTGGGGCTGAAAAAATGCCCAAGTTGACATCTGCCTGGGAAGATGCCTATTTTCTTTATGATGAAGTAATCACGACTCTCCCAAGGCATGAAGTGGCCGCAAAGGCTTTGTTTAATAAAGCAACGATGATGAGAGTTGAAGAAAAGTTTGCAGAGAGTATTGAAATTTTCCAGACTTTGATTCGTAGATTTCCTAAAAACCCTTTAGCGCCAAAAAGCTATATAGCAATTGCAGAAGCTTATTGCGCGGAGAGTAAGAATGTATTCCCTGATAGAGATTTTCTGGATCAAGCGAGACTTAATGTAAAAAAATTCAAAAGAGATTTTCCAAGCGACGAGAGAGTTGTGCAGGTAGATAAAATGCTCAGTTCCATGCAGGACAACTATGCAGAAGATTTATGGGATTCGGCAAACTACTTTGCAAGGAAGAAAAAAATGCAATCGTGTATTTTATATTACACTTCTATTGTCAGAAAATTTCCTGAATCAAAATTTGCTCCAAAAGCGTTAAAGAAAATTTCCGAATTAAAAGTTCAATACCCGAAAGAAGTGCAAAATGTTACATTCGAAGATAATACAACTGCTTAGTTTATTTGTTTGCTTTGGTTTTTCGAGTTGCGGTTATCATGCAGCCGGACAAAGTACAGGTGAGGGCGTCACCACGATTTCTATCCCCTTAATTAAAGATGATGAGGATGGAGTTCTTAGAAATTCCTTAGCCAGAGCAATGGCCAGCACAGGTAAATTTGCATACAGTTCATCTAGCTCCTCCACGGAATTGGTTGTCTCATTTGAAAGTAACCTTACAGATACTATTGGATATGAGTGGGATGTAAAGACTGCAAAAGGTGGTGAGGTGAAGAGACTCTACCCTGATGAGGGGAGAAAAACGATAATTGCCTTGGTTACTCTAAGAGATAGTAAGACAAAAGAGCCAATTCTCCAGCCCTTTAAAGTAAAGTCACAAGTTGAGTACGATTTTGTAAATCCTATTTCAGCTAAAGAAATTGAGTTCAAAGATGTTTGGGGAAAAGAGCAAATGACCCTCCAATACTCTTTAGGGCAGCTTGATTCAGAAGAGGGCGCAAGAGGTGAGGCGCATGTTCCACTTTTTCAAGATTTAGCTGGGAAAATTGTAGAAGGATTGTCAAGGGCCCCTCCCTTTATAAGAGACAAAAATGAGCGAAAATAGGCAGTTTCGAGCAATTCTTTTTGAACTCGATGCGATCATGAGTTGGGTAAGGAGTATGATTCCTGAGCAAGCTCTTTCTGAAAGACATAAGAAGTTTATAATCGCGGTAGAAGAGGCAATTGTCAATGTAATCAGTTATGCATATACGGTTTATCCTCCTGGTTTTATTGAGCTTGAATGTGTGAAAAATCCAGGTCACATTGATTTTATTATTAAAGACCAAGGGGCTCCCTTTAATCCCCTAGAAAATACAAAATCTACACATGCCGAGGCTAATTTAGAAGAGCGAGAAATCGGCGGTTTAGGCATCCACTTAATCTTAAAATTAACAGATGCAGTAACATACACGCGATCTGATGGATGGAATATTTTGACCTTAACTCTAAAATTCTAGTTTGGAGAGATTGAAGCTATTTCCTCTTCTGTGTCAATTACTTCAGATAGATAGTGTCTAAGTACCTTAAGTACATACTTTGGAGTGTTATAGACCCCTGCAGTTGAAAAGGCGATTTCTAGCCGAAGATCATCCTTCTGGCTTAGAGCAATTAGTGTAAGCGTGGTAGGTATCTCATCTTCAACTTTTGGAATAATCCAAACAACAAATTGGTTGTTAAAGAGGGTCACTTTCTCCTGACTTTCAATAACATGAAAGTAAAATGGGAACTGTGATTGGAGTTCTTTTTCTTCTTCAGGTGTTTTGTTTAACAGATTAAATCTCTTAAGAAGAGATAGATCCACTTTAATAACGCCATCTTGAAGATGGTTTCCTAAGTCTGTGGAAAACTTTTGAAAGATTTTTTCTAATTTTTGTGAGGCAAACATTATTGGTTTTTCCTAAAAAATAGTTCCCTAGACCTCTTAATAGAAAGGTAAGGCTTTTTTTTAAACTCATTTTTTATGGAAATGAAAAAAAAACTTCGTCATAGTCTAACCATGGCTCATCGGCGCATGTTTATATTTTTTTTCTTAGCGGCACAAGTTGCCCTTTTTTCAAAGCCTTTGGAAGTTCAAATTGAAACTCCGTACGCTATTTTGATGGATGCTCGAACAGGAAAGGTTCTTTTTGATAAAAAGGGGAATGAGAGTGTTTATCCAGGTTCAACGACAAAAATTGCTACCGCACTTTATCTTTTAAAATTCGCTGGAGATAAGCTTGATGAGATGGTGGTTTGTTCAGAGGATGCGCTTAGAGTTGTCAGTGAGGAGGTAAAGGGGGAAAAGGGGACACTTTTGCCACCACATATCTTAGAATTGGATGGAACTACTTATAATTTAAAAAGAAAGGAAAGGATCTCTTTAAGGGAGCTTCTATACAGTGCGATGATTGCTTCAGCCAATGACTCTACAAATGTGATTGCAGAGTTTTTATGTGGCGATATTCAAGTTTTTGTAAATAAGTTAAATGAGATGATAAAAGACCTTGGGTGTAAAAATACTCATTTTTGCAACCCGCATGGACTATTTCATAGCGATCATAAGACGACTGCATATGATATGGCAGTTATAGCTAGGGAGGCCTTAAAATACCCGTTATTTCGAGAAATTGTAAGGATGCCCAGTTATAACCGATCTAAACTTAACGGGAATCACTTAATCAGGCCAGATAGTAAAAATTTCTACCATTGGGCTCAGGGAATTAAGACCGGTTATACAAAAAAAGCTAAGTATAATATTGTGGCCCTTGCCAGCAATGGGGAGAGGGAGTTGATTGCAGCTTTACATAAGAGTCCCTCCTCTAGCCAGCGATTTGAAGATGCGGTACTCTTATTTGAGACTGCGTTTTCAGAGCCTATGCAAGAGCGATTGCTATTTCCTAAAGCAGAAGCCCTTTATGATAAGGAAATTCCAAAGGCAAATAGAGCTTTAGTAGCCACGCTAGAAGATGACCTTTATCTCAAGTTTTATCCGTCAGAAGAAGAAGATGTCGTAGCGAAGCTTAGTTGGAATGAGTTAAAGCTTCCGATTGAGGAAGGGGATTGTGTTGCTCAGATGACTATTGTTACAAAAGCAGATCAAAGAGTTTTGATGACTCAAAATTTAGTTGCACTGAATCGAGTGGGGCTTAAGTTTCAGTATGTCCTTTTAGAAATTATCAGGGCCTGTTTTATCCCTATCATTTTGCCAATTTTTCTTATTTTAGCATCTGCCATTTTGGCGCTTCTTTTAAGGGCTAAGCCTGTTAAGTCTTGATTAGCTATCCGCTTTGAGGGAGAGGTAGAGTTGAATAAGATCCTTTGTTTGAAGAGATTCAGGTCTTGCTGAAGTGAGTGAAGGATCTCCTAAAATAGAGCGGATCATTTTTCTCCGTTTTTGAAAAAGGAGCCGGGTAAAGGTTATAAAAGCTTCTGGGTCTTTAACGGGTAGAGTTTTTCTTGGTTTGAGTGAGAGAAGAACAGATGCAATAGTTGGCTTGGGATAAAAGCAATCTTTGCTGATTGTAAAGGGGATAGAAGCTTCAAAGTAAAAATCTATGAAAATTGAGAAAGCATTGCTCTTCCCTTTAGTAAGGATTCTTTCCGCAAAATCTTTTTGAACAGTAAGAAAAATTCTAGAAAAAAGCTCTCTATGTTCTGTAAGTTTCTCGATAATGGGGGTAGAAATGTGATAAGGAATATTTGCTACAACAATTGCTTCTTTAGCAGGTGTATATCGGAGAAAATCTTCGCAGATTACTTTTAAGTGGGGGCTATTAATAGTCTCACTCAGTTTGCTAGCATAGTTTTTATCAATTTCAATGGCAGTTACCTCTGCTCCAGCTTCAATTAATGTCAGAGTCAACCCCCCCGGGCCTGGGCCTATTTCTAAAACAGAATCGCCAGGTTTTATTTCAGCTGTCTTTACAATTTTTTTTAAGACATTCATGTCGACAAGAAAATTCTGTGACAATGATTTTTTCGGAGAAAGTCCAGACCCTTTTAAAAAAGGGTCAAGTTCTGAGAGTTTTCTAGGATCCACTGATTGTGAATGGTTGGTAGGCTGGTGGAAATAGGTTTGCTACAACTAAATCTTCACAAAAAAAACGTTTTCTTAGTTTTGCGAAATACTCTTCTCTTTGGATATTCCCATATTGTTGCACAAGGGTGTCGTGTATTTTTGAAGAAATTTCTTCAAAACGGGGAGAAATGTCTTTTTTGTGATCTGTCACGCAAAACATTCTATACACTATAGAGCCATCTGATCTGCTTTTTTGTGCGATCGGCTTTGAAAAAGTCTCTGCAGGGAGGGATTCTAAAACGGTTAAGATTTCAGGGGCTAGATCTTTAGAGGAAATCGTGATGGGATCAGAAACGGTTAAAACAGTATTTGCGGGAAGGCTTTCCGAAGAAACTTTGTCTAAGGATGTTTTCCCGGCGTCCACGAGCATTTCGTATGCTTTTGTTGCAATTTCTCCAGTTTCATCAGAACCTCTCACTGTGGCCATTTTATAAGTCCATTCATCTTTTAGAGCGAGCTTTGCAATGTATGTATCTTGTTGAGACTTAACAAGTTCTGGCGTCACATCATGAAGAACTTTAGCCCATACTTTATACCAGGTCATATTCCTTACGACAATCTCATCACGAGTCATCTCTTTTGCTTCTTCAAAAGTTAGTTTAAGCTCATCTAATCGCTTCACGACATTAGGACCAAATCTCCTGTCCATGTCTTGTCTGATATCTCCGTCGGAGATCTGAATTTTGTACGATTCTGCTTCCATTTTGATCAGTTCGTTATCAATCATCTCTTGAAGGGAGTGTCTCCAATTTTGTGCATAAAATTGGTAGACAAGGAGGTTAGAGGAGAGTGTTTCTGGGTGGTGTTCTTGCAAAAACAGGTCCATCTTTTTTTTGACATCAAGAACAGAAAACGTTTTGCCATTGATTTTTACAAGAGGTCGATTAGAGACAATAATTTCATAAGTCTCCCCTGATTGAGGGGCAAAACTAGGTGTCTGACAAACTCCTTTTGAGAGAAGGGCAGAAGTTGCGAGCATTATAAGGATTTTTTTCATAGATCAGAACTATATCATAAGGAGGGAGTTTTTTCAAGAAGAGCTGCAAAAAAACCGTCTTTTTTATTCGGTTTAGGGGAGCTTTTGAAAAAAGGTTTTGTGGAGATTAGATTGTACTTTTCTAGAAAATAGGCGATTTGCTCCTCATTCTCTTCAGGGAGTACAGAGCAGGTAGCATAGACAATTTTTCCTTTATTGTGCAAATAGGGTAGGGCCTCTTCAAAAATTTTTCTCTGTTCCTGGACAAGTCTGTCTAGGGTCTCTTTGTTGAATTTCCATTTCTGATCAGGATTTCTCCTCCAAGTCCCACTACCCGTGCATGGCACATCAAGAAGGAGCCAATTCATTCTCCCCTTCATGGAGGGTTTTAAATCAAGAATTGTTTGGACGTTTTGGATTCCGGCTCTCTTAAATCTCTCTTTTGCCTTTTCAAGGGGTTTTTTTCGGATGTCATGAACAAAGATTTGTCCTTTCCCTTTCATTTTTGTGGCAATGCTTAAGCTTTTTCCTCCAGAGCCTGCGCAGTAGTCAAGAATTTCATCCCCGGGAGTTGCCTCAACAAATTCTGCAACTAATTGGCTTGCTTCGTCTTGTATTTCAAAAAACCCTTGTTTAAATTCAGGTAATTCAAAAAAATTGATCTTTTTATGAAAAACGATCCCGGTTTTGGATTCCTCACAAAGGGAACAGGAGAATTTTGCCGAGAGATTTTTAAATAAATCTTCCCTGCTAATTTTTAATAGATTAACCCGAATAGTAATAGGAGCTGCGAGGTTTGAATTTAAACAAAATTCTTTAGCTTTAGCATCGCCGATATGAGACGAGAGTATCTCATAAAATTCTTTAGGGAAGCTCACTTTTTCATGAGGCTCAAGACTTGGGTGTAGGGAAAGGGTCTCTAGGGGGAATTTTAAATAGGTTTCTAGCCGTTTATCCCAAGTAATAGGTTCGGAAACATTTTTATCAATTAGTCCAAGCCAGCGGACCATTTCATAAATGGTGTCCCCCACTAGTTTTCTGTCTTTAGAACCAATAGACTTATTCTGTTTTAAATAGTGGCGTAGTTGTAAATCTAGGGGGATGTTAGGGGTTTGGTCAAAAGTGGCCAAAAAATTGAGTATATGATTTTGATGAAATTGAGTTACCATAGCCAATAATTCTAACATACTGTAAAGAATATAATAAAGAGGTATAACGGATGGGCTATAGAATTCTTGCAGGAATCGGCCGGTTTTTAGTGAGTATTATTTTTTTGGCCCTGGGTGTCAATTCGATTTTGAACTGGGAAATTTCAAAATCGGAGCTCTCTGCAGCGATGGCGAATTGGGAACTCTACATTGGATATATTGAAGGGGTCTCATTTGTAATTCAAAACCTTTTAATGACAGTTCCGATATTAGTTATTTTAGGATCTGCCCTACAACTTGCGGGCGGGTTTATTCTTTGTCTTAGTTTAAGGGTTCGTTTAGGGGCCCTTCTTTTGCTTTGTCAGCTGATTCCAACAACTGCCCTATACTACCATTTTTGGTTTCTTGATGGTCCGCTGATGCAGCGTTCGCTCATTTTATTCTTAAAAAACTTGTCGATTATCGGATCTCTTTTCGTTATTATAGCGCTCGGACAAGGAGATTCCCCTGCAACCCAGAAAAGCAAGCCTAATTAAGATTATAATATTTATAGCTTCAGCATGTTTTGCCGCTCTTGGACAGCCAGATCGTCATTTTATTTTCCCACTTGCCTCCCTTTTGTTCGGTTATACAGGTATTTTTTTTCTCCTTAAAAATGAAGGTGATAAAAGAAAGGCTTTTCTCCTTGCATTTGCTTGGGCAACTTTTGTCTTTTCCTTTCAATTGGGTTGGCTTGCTACTACTCATTACCATGGACCAGGGGTCGTTTTTGCCTATCTGTTTATGGTTTTTTTATTTGCGATCCAATTTGCTCTTGTTTTTAGGGGTGAAACATTCTCCTATTTGAATGGCTTGGCAGCAGCCAGCCTCTGGACTCTCTTTGAATGGAGTAGGCTTTTGCTTTTTTGTGGGTTTCCTTTCAGTCCGGCGGGACTTGTTATGGCATTTCATCCACTAACCCTGCAAATAGCTTCGCTATTAGGAGTTTATGCACTTTCCTTCACTGTTATTTTTGTTTCCTATTTATTTGCACATGCAAAAATAAAAAGTGGGGTAGTTGCAGTGTCTGCGCTACTTTTCATTAGCTTTCTCCACATTCAATACTGGGAGAGTAAAAATACAAAAGAGCCATTTTTTAATGTTGCCCTGATTCAAACGGGATTGACGGTAGAGCAAAAAGAGGAGATCTCAATAGAAAAACAGTGGGAAAGAATTTTTGCCCTGCTAAAAGAGACTAAAAAAGCTAATTTTGATTTGATTGTTTTGCCCGAGGTTGCGTTGCATGGGGATTCCTCTTATCACTTAAGTGTTTCTGAAAAACTGGGAAGGTACTATTCGAGTGAAATTGTTATCGGATTGATTGACGATGTCTATAATGCAGCATTTCATCTCCTTCCTAATCAAAATGGGTATGAAAGGTATGAAAAGAGGGTGTTAGTGCCCCTGGCCGAATATTTGCCCTTTACCTTTCTTCGCCCTTTTCTAGAAGGGTATGGAATTAATTCGTTTTTTGATGCGGGAAAATCTTCTAGAGTTTTTATAGGCAAAGTCCCCTTTGCAGTTTCGATTTGCTATGAAGAGGGCTTCCCTGGTCTTATTCGTGAGGGGAAAAAAGGTGGCGCTCAACTTCTAATTAATCTGACAAATGATGGGTGGTTTCCTCGATCTCGATTGCCTATCGAGCATTTTAATTTAGGAAGAGTTAGAGCTGTTGAAAATGGTGTCTATGTTTTGAGGTCGTGTAATACAGGAATTACCGGTGTGATCGACCCATTTGGAAGGGTTGTGGCGAAGCTAAATGAGTGTGATGAGCGAGGAGATTTAATAGCTTTTGCCCAAACTGCTACAATCAATTGTTATTCTTATCCAACGATGTTCTCGAAATTTGGAAATTTCCCCCTTCTCCTTTTTTGTTTTTTTACGGTTCTTTTGAAGTTCTTGATAAAAAGAGTTGCTTGCAGTAGAGTATTAACTTGAAAGTAGTGCTAGGGGTCGGTTTGGTATTGCCATGCGAAGTTAAGGTCATAGATGAACGAAGTGTAGATACAGCTGTTCGGAAACAAAGGACAATTAATAAAGAAATTTCTCTTTCAGGAAGTGGCCTCTTTACTGGAATTTCTGTGAATATCAAATTGGTGCCAGCAGAAGTCGGAACAGGAATCGTCTTTCGTCGTATCGATTTACCAGGAAAGCCTACGGTTAAAGCCCATGTCGATAATGTTTGTGGAACTTCTAGATGTACCATTTTAGGGAAAGATTCTGTTCAAGTTCAGAGTGTAGAGCATATATTATCGGCCTTAGCAGCGTTTGAAATTGATAATTTGATTATTGAATTGGATGCCCCCGAAATTCCTGTGGGGGACGGTAGTGCCCTCCCATTTGTTCAGCTTTTGCGCAGCGTTGAAGTGCAGGAGCAGTCAGATTTGGTTAAATCGTATTATTTGGATCAGCCGATTTATTGGTCTGATGGGAAGGTTCATCTAGTCGCCCTCCCCTCTAAAAAATTACAGTTTAGCTATACGTTGAGTTACCCAGGACACCCCATGCTCCACTCTCAGTTTTATGCATTTGAGATGGATTGTGTTAAATACGTCGAAGAGATCGCTCCCTGCAGAACTTTTTCCCTCTATGAAGAGGTGTTAGCCCTTTTGGAAAAAGGGGTGTTAAAAGGGGGGACTTTGATGAATGGGGTTGTAGTAAAGGGTTCTGAAGTTCTTAATCCTGATGGTCTTAGGTTTTCTGATGAGATGGTTCGTCATAAAATGCTTGATTTAATCGGAGATACGTCATTAATGGGAATACGGGTGATTGCCCACTTTATTGCAATCAGGTCGGGACACTTTTCCAACACTGAGCTTGCAAAAAGAATATTGGCGCATGTAAAGGGAGCGAATAATTGAACCAAAAAAATCCTGGTGAATTAGATATTATCTCAATTCTAAATTGTCTTCCTCATCGATATCCATTTTTGCTTGTAGACAAAGTGACAGAGATTGATTTAACAGAAGGGCGGATTTTAGGTGCTAAAAATGTCACCTATAATGAGCCGTTTTTTCAAGGTCATTTTCCTGGGAATCCGATTATGCCTGGCGTTCTTATTATCGAAGCGCTAGCTCAAATTGGGGGGATTTTGATGTTTGAGAGAGGTTATCCTCAGCTGAAAGTTTTGGCGAGCATTCGAAATGCAAAGTTTAGAAGGCTTGTAAGGCCTGGTGATGTCCTTGTTCTTGAGGCTTGGGAGCTTCACTTGTCGGCCCGAGGCGGCAAGGTAAAGGGTGAGGCGAGAGTTAATGGTGAGAAAGCGGCGGAAGGTGAAATTGTATTCGGGCTAATTTCTGAAAAAGCTCTTAAGGAATCCGAGAAAGGAAATATATGACAAAAATTCATCCAACAGCAATCGTCCATCCAGAAGTAAAAATTGGTAAAGACGTTACAATTGAAGCGTATGCAGTTATTAATTCCCCTCATGTGGTCTTGGGAGATCATGTGATTATTAAGGCTCATGTCTATATAGACGGGCGAGTCAGGATTGGGAAGGGGACTACTATTTGGCCTTTTGCTAGCATCGGGACTCAGACTCAAGATCTTAAATATAAGGGTGAAGTTACCTATGTCGAAATCGGGGAAAACTGTCAAATCAGGGAGTATGTCACCATTAATAGTTCCTGTGGAGAGCAGACTAAGGTCTTGATTGGTAATGATTGCCTTATTATGGCTTACTGTCATGTAGCGCACAATTGTGAAGTGGGTAACGGAGTGATTATGTCTAACGGAGCAACTCTCGCGGGACATGTAAGTGTAGGGGATTACGCAATTCTTGGTGGAGTTTGCGCGGTTCATCAATTTACTCGGATTGGTCCATACGCTATGGTGGGTGGGGGTTCTATGGTGGGGCAGGATCTTCCTCCCTTCTGCATTGGGACCGGATTTCCTCTTAGGGTTGTAGGTCTCAATCTTGTTGGATTAAAGCGTCATCAGTTTTCTCTAGAACTTCGTAAGCAACTAATCAAGGCTTATAGGATTACCTATCAATCTGGTGTCTCTTGGGAGACGGCAAAAGAGCAGATTCAAAGCGAATTTGAGCTTAACGAAAGTCTCCTCACTTGGATTGAATTTTGCGATAAAACCGTTCGGGGGTTATCGCCCATTCGTAAAAAAAATGAGATATCTGAGGAAAATCACACCCTTGCCGAAGTTTAGAAGATGAGAATTGTGTTTTTTGGGACCGATGAGTTTGCTAAAGAGATTTTGTCCTTTTTATTGTTAAAAGAGCTTGATATTGTTTCTGTTGTTACAAGAGAAGATAAGCCAAGGGGAAGGGATCAAAAGCTTCAAGGTCCCCCTGTAAAAGAGCTTTGTGACCAATTGAAATTTAAGGGTAGTCTCCTACAGCCAGCAAAAGCCTCAAGTTTAGAGTTTGTTGATCAGTTGAAAGAAATTGATGCCGATCTTTTTGTAGTAGTCTCCTACGGTCAAATTTTAAAACAAGCGGTCTTAGATCTTCCCAAGTACGGAACAATTAATGTCCATCCAAGTTTGTTGCCTAAGTTTAGGGGCCCATCGCCGATTCAGAGCGCTGTCTTAGCGGGGGAAAACGAGAGTGGAGTGACAATCATGGAGATGGTGCTTGCTATGGATGCGGGAGGGATTATTAAAGTGGCTCCTGCGTCGCTTGATAGGGATATGACTTTTGGAGAGCTTGAAATTCTTCTAATGGAGCTTGCGAAAGGTGCCCTCTTTCAAGTGATCCAAGAGATTTCCACTAGTAAAAGAATTATTTCACAGCCTCAAAATGAAAATTTTGCTACCTATACAAAAAAAATTCATGCTGAAGATAGTTTTATTAATTGGGATAAGAGTGGTGAGGAGATACATAATTTTGTTCGCGGAATGAATCCCAGGCCTGGTGCAAGAATTTTTATAGAGTTTGAGGGCAAGAAACAGATTATGAAAATTTTTAAAGTTAAGAAAACGGAATATGTCGGTTCTAAAGCGGGTGAGATGCTCTATTTCGATAACGAGCATGGTTTAATTATCTCTTGCCAAGGGGGTTCTATTGCTCTTTTAGAGGTTCAGATGGAGGGGAAGAAGAGGGTGGCTGTTAAAGACTTTGTGAATGGATTTTCTGGAAAAATAAAATTTTGTTATTAACGCCCTCTTTACATTTACATTAAACCAAATTCATGCTATCTTAATTGTGAAAAATATTCATTTAGGATAGTGGTCTATGTCTTCTGCAGCTCTTGTTACAAAAAATGACTTACCTTTAACAGACAATTACTCGTCTATCTTGGGCGATTTCATAGTGAATAATCCTTTTAGAGTCATGGGTCTTTGGGTTGATTCAGCTTCTGCTTTTGGGAAGTCTTTAAACACGACAAGTTCTGTTTTGTCAGGTTTGTACGCAATTCAAGAAATAATAACTATTCCAGAATCGCTTGGCGATGGATGGAAAGCTGTAGTTAAAAAAATTTGTAGCTTAGTGGTTTCAGTGGGGTGTTTTTTGGAAACTCCTGGGTTATCTAATTCGTTAAAATCTCTTGGGGGGAGAATTTCCCCTTTTGTTCCAATCTGTGATGCAGCTTATTACGGATTCGCATTTTTTGAAAATTTGAGTGTTGTTCGAGCGCAAGTTTTGGGAGATGAATCTCATCAAAAAATAGCGGCTAGTAATTTAAAGAAAAGTCATCACAAATGGGAGTTGGTAAAAAATGGAATTCTTGGGGGAGCAGTAGCGGTCTGTGCAGCAGGTGTGAATTTGTCCCCTCCCCTTCTTTTGGCAGTTGCTCTTAGCGCTTTTGGTTCAGGGATGGTTGCCCATTTTAAAAAGAGTGAAATGATACGATATTCAATAGAAAACAATGTGATATAAATTTAGTAATAGAGGAGTTTCTTTATGACGGTTAATTTCAAATTAGACGGAAGTGGTCAGCAGATGGTTGCTGTTGCAGATGAATCTGGATGGAGAGGTGCGACGCTAAAGGTTTTTACAAATCCAAAAGGTCTTTTTAGTATGATTGCAACTGTATCTGATGTCGTTGGGTACGTTGTTTCAAATCAGTTAACTAGTCTGATTTCTTCTCAGTCTCGTTATGTGGGGGGCGCTATAGGAGCTTTCCCTGAGACTATTTCAGAGCTTGCTTCTGGATTGCCTGCTGTGTTTAGTTCTCAAAGAGGCTCTAAAGCGTATGCAAGCGCACTAAAGGGTTTTGCAGGTCTTGCAAGTGTGGGGCCTACCCTTGCGAAAATGAATATTATTAACTTGTCAGCAGGTGTAATTAAGAAGTGTAATGGGGCTAAGAGCCTTCTTGATGTAGCCTCTGCTGTATCGAATTGCTTTTATCAGTTTGTGGCAAAGCCTCGCGAAATCGCAGCAAACGTAGATTCTTCAAATACTGCAAAACCATGGGTGATACGAGCGGAGAGAGAGTTAAACCAGGAGAAGTTTGCAGCGCAAATAAAGGCAATCGTCGGTCTTGGCTTTTTTAGCTTTTTAGCTATCGGAACTCTCTTTAGTATTGCACTTTCGCCGATTGCTGTGACAGGTCTTGGTTCTCTCTATATGATTACTGTTATAGGGGCAATTTATGCCGACTCGTTTAAAACAGACGCAATTGCTCGTCAGCAAGCGGCCTTTTTCAACGGGAAGAGTTTTGCTTAGGCTTAATTGCTATTAAATTTTTTAAAAAGTTAAGAAAAATTAAAAGCGCACTCGAAATAGTGCGTTTTTTTTTATTTAAAAGGGTTATGCTGATTTTATGGATAATAAAAAATTAGCTTTGCAGGAGTGGGCGATTATTTTTATCTTACTCTCTTCGATTGTAGCGGTCTTTGTTGTAGGTGGAGTCAAGCGCCAGGTAATTAAAGGAAAGGTTTACAAAACCTTTGTTTTGAGTCAAAAAAAGGCTTCTTGAAGAATATTTCTTAAAAACAGAAAGATTTTATTGTTGAAAAATCTCCTCTTTTGATATGCTGTCCCCCAATGAATCATTCGCCTGCTTACAGAAAATAAAAGCAAGGGCAGTGCGAGTTAAGATTCTTAAAGTCTTTACAGAAGTGGATAGATACCGAAGGTAGCCGCATATTGTAAAGAGAAACTGCTATAATAAGGATATAGTATGTCTCTTACGTTGATTGGAAAGAAGCGGGGCATGACTCGTTTGTTTGATGAGAAATCGAATAAATCGATTCCCTGCACAGTGATCGAGCTTGAGCCGAACATAATTTCTCAAATTAAAACTATCGAAAACGATGGTTATGTTGCGTTGCAACTTGCCGCAATTAAAATGAACTCTGCAGATAAGAATCGGGCAAAAAAGCCAGACTTAGGGCATTTTGCAAAGAAAAATCTTGAGCCTAGAAAGCATGCTGTTGAAAGCAGATTGACAAAACTTGAAGAAGGCTTCGAGCTTGGAAAAGAGTTTGGTGTTGATTATTTTCTTGAAAATGAGCTTGTCGATGTTTGCGGAACTAGCAAGGGTAAAGGTTATCAGGGTGTCATGAAAAGACACAATAAGAACAGTATTGCAGGTTCTCACGGGGTGGGTCCAGTTGAAAGACATATGGGTTCTATCGGCTGCATTCGAGGTAAAGGCCAGGTAAGAAAAGGCCAGAGAATGGCAGGTCACATGGGCGATGAAAGAGTGACTACTGAGCGTCTAAGAGTTATTAAAGTAGATGTTGAACTTTCTGCAATTGTTGTTACAGGAGCTATCCCAGGCGCTAATGGTGGGCTTGTCTATATACGCAAGGCAATGAAAAAAAAGGGTAAACAATGATAAAAGCCAACTGTAAAAAATACGATTTGAATGGAAAAGAGACTGGGGAAATCGAAATCGAGTTTGGAGATTTACCTGCAGCAAATTCTCAATCAATCAAAGACTACATTGTTGCTTTAAGAGCTAATGCTAGACAATGGTCAGCAAACACTAAAGGCAGACATGAGTCTAATCACTCAGGTGCAAAGCCACATCCTCAAAAAGGTACTGGTAGAGCAAGACAAGGATTTCTTGGAGCTCCTCAATTTAAAGGTGGAGGAAGAGTTCATAGTCCTAAGCCGAAATTTGATCAGCACGTTAGAATTAACAGAAAAGAGAGACAAGCAGCGATCAGAACTCTCCTTGTTCAAAAAATGCAAAAAAACGAGCTTATCATATTAGATGGAGACGTTGAGACTCATTTTGAAAAGCCAAAAACTAAAGCAATAAGCCAGTTTTTGAAACAAATTGAAGTAGATGGAAAAAGAGTGGTTTATCTGTTTGCAGACGAACAAGTGACACCAGCTTTCTGGCACTTCCGTTTGAGCATGAGAAACATTCAAAAAGCTAGCTCAATGCGTTTACAAAACGTAAGTGGCTATGATGTTTTAGTTAATAAGAAACTTGTTGTAATGGCTTCGGCTGTTGAAGAATTGAAAAGAATTTTGAGAGGATAAGATGGCAGTTGCAAGCAAAATGGTATTAAAGACGCTGCACGTTACAGAAAAAGCAGAAATGCTTCAGGGACTTGTTGATTCAAAGTCTAATCCATGCATTGCTCGTTGTAATACAGCGAAGTATGTTTTTTTGGTTCATCCTGATGCAAATAAGCAACAAATTAAAGTTGCTGTTGAAGAGGCGTATGCTGCTCAGAGCTGTAAAGTGATTAAAGTGAACACAATTACTCTTCCTCGCAAGAAAAAACGAGTTCGCGGAAGTGCGAAGCAAGGTAGTGTAGCTCAATTGAAAAAAGCGATTGTTACTTTGAGAGAAGGCGATCGAATTAATTTTGAAGATTAAATTTTAGAGGAACAATGGTTAAAACAGTAAAACCTACAACACCCGGCAGAAGAGGATTAGTTCAGCTTGAAAGAGAAGATCTAGTATCTAAAAAAAACAAGCCTCTTAAGTCGTTATTGTCACAGAAGAATCGCTCTAGTGGTAGGAATAATCAAGGTCACTTAACTTCATACCATCGTGGTGGCGGTCATAAAAAACGTTATCGTGAAATAGATTTTAAAAGACTTAAAGATGAAATTCCTGCGAAAGTTGATACGATTGAGTACGATCCGAACCGAACATCGCATATTGCTCTCCTCTCCTATAAAGATGGTGAGAAAAGATACATTTTAGCCCCTAAAGGCTTAAAAATTGGTGATACTGTTTTTTCAGGACCTAAAGCTCCATTGAAAACAGGAAACTGCTTGCCGTTAGTAAATATTCCTATTGGTCTAGATGTTCATAACATTGAACTCTATCCTGGTAGAGGTGGACAAATGGTGAGAAGCGCTGGTTTAGCGGCTCAAATTATGGCAAGAAGTGGCGGATATGTTACTTTAAAAATGCCTTCTGGTGAAGTTAGAATGGTTCCTGAGAATTGCAGAGCAACTCTTGGAATTCTTTCAAACTCAGAAAATAACTTAAGAATGCTTGGAAAAGCTGGTAGAGCTCGTTGGATGGGAAATAGACCTAGAGTAAGACCTGTTCATATGAACCCTGTCGATCACCCTATGGGTGGTGGTGAGGGACGAGGAAAAGGAAACATTCCTCAATCTAGAACATCTGTTCTATCAAAAGGGTTTAAAACTCGTACGAAGAAGAAAAGCACAAGATTGATTGTTAAAGATCGAAGGAAGAAATAAGACTTATGGGAAGATCATTACGCAAAGGTCCATTTGTAGCTCCACACCTTACTAAAAAAGTGGAGAAAGCGAAAAAAGAAGGGCTAAGAGCTCCTATTAAGACTTGGTCTAGAAGATCAATGATAGTGCCTGAGATGATCGGAATGAATTTTGAAGTGCATAACGGAAAAAAATTTATTCTTGTTGTTGTTACTGAAAACATGGTTGGACACAAGTTAGGTGAGTTTTCTATTACAAGAACGTATAGAAAACCTGGGTCAACATCTTCGTCAGGAAAGAAATAAAAAAGGAACGTGGTTAGAATGTCAATTGCAAAAGCAATCACAAAAAGCGTAAGAGTGCCGCCGTCGAAAGTTCGATTTGCTGTAGATCTTATCAGAGGAAAAACTATAGCTGAAGCCACGCTTCAACTTACATACTCCAAGATAAAAGGTGGACGTTTATTATTAAAGACGTTGGCAAGTGCTGTAGCCAATGCTGAAAATAACATGGAAGTGAAAAGAGAAGATCTTTACGTATCTGAAGCAAAAGTTGATAAGGGATCTGATTTTAAAAGAGCTTGGTCAAGAAGTAAAGGGAGAAGATCTCCAATTTTACGAAGAACAAGTCATCTTTTTGTAGGTGTTGATTTACTTTCTAACAAGAAACAAGGGAAGAAATAGGTATGGGACAAAAGACGCATCCAAGAGGTTTTCGTTTAGTTGTTAGAAAAAATTGGCAGTCAAACTGGTTTGCATCAAAAAAAGATTTTGGTGACATGCTTTTAGAAGACGTTCAAATTCGTAAATACTTGAAGCCTAAGGCTTGCTGCCATGGTAGCGCAGGATTTACGATCAAGAGAATGGGAGAGAAAATTGAAATAACAATCCATACTGCAAGACCAGGTCTCGTTATCGGGAAAAAAGGTGCAGAGATTGACGTGCTCAAAGCTGAATTAAAAAAGCTTACAGGCAAAGAAGTTTGGATTGAAGTAGAAGAGATCAAAAGACCTGATTTAAATGCAAAGCTCGTTGCTGATGGAATTGCAATGCAATTAGAAAGAAGAGCTGCTTTTAGAAAAGTTCTTAAAAAATCAATACAGAACGCTAAAGATGCTGGGGCGCTTGGAATTAAAGTTCAATGTTCAGGTAGACTAGGTGGAGCAGAGATTGCAAGAACCGAGTGGTATAGAGACGGAAGCGTGCCTCTGCAAACTCTTCGTTATGATATTGATTATAGCACTGGAAGAGCAGAAACTACTTACGGGTCTATAGGAATTAAAGTTTGGATTGCAAAAGGTGAGTACTATCAACCTCAGCAAGCAACAGCACCAGTAACAACAGCTTAAGGTAGATAGGAAGGTATATTATGACACTAATGCCTAAACGAACAAAATTTCGAAAACAGCAAAAGGGAACTAGAGCTGGACTTAGTAAAAGGGGAAATTTTGTAACATTTGGTGATTTTGGGATGCAATCTCTTGATAGAGGTTGGATTAAGGCTAATGAATTGGAAGCTTGCAGGATCGCTATTACTAGGTACTTTAGCAGAAAAGGTAGAGTTTGGATCAGAGTTTTCCCAGACAAACCGATTACAAAAAAACCTGCTGAAACTAGGATGGGTACTGGAAAAGGTTCGGTTGACCACTACGCTGTAGTGATAAGACCAGGCAGAATATTGTTTGAAGTAGGAAATGTAACTAGAGAGCAAGCTCAAAGAGCGCTTAGTTTAGCGGCAGCAAAGCTGAGAATTAAGACACGTTTTGTTGAACGCCTGGAAACAGTTGCATCCTAAAAAGAGAGAGACATATGAAATTAGAAGAAATGCGTGGATTAGATCAAAAGCAATTGGAAAATCAGATAGCTGGTTGGAAGGGTGAGCTTTTGAAAGAAAGAGTTATAGCAAACAGGAATAAAAAGGCTAAGACGCCTCACATTTTTCCAAAATTGAAAAAACAAATAGCTAGGGCTTATACTCTAATTATTCAAAAACAGGCCGGAGGGTAAAGTGCACAACCGAAAAGAAGTGAAAGGTGTTGTTACCTCAAATAAAATGGATAAGACTGTTGTTGTAACGGCGATTCGTACGACAATTCATCCGAAGTATGGAAAAGTCGTAAAATTAAAGAAGAAGTACTACGCACATACAGATGAAAATAATCTGAAGATTGGCGATGAAGTAACCATATTAGAAACAAGGCCGCTTTCAAAATTGAAAAGATGGCGCGTTTTAGCAAGTTAAACAATAGATCGAGACGAATAAAATGATTCAACAAGAAGCATGTTTAGAAGTTGCTGATAATACAGGCGCAAAGAAGGTGAAATGTATTAAGGTCCTCGGAGGGAGCAAAAGACGTTATGCATCTATTGGTGACATAATAGTTTGTTCAGTCAAGGAGTCCACGCCTAAATCATCAGTAAAAAAGGGTGAAGTAGTTAAAGCTGTTATTGTTCGGGTTAAAAAACCTATAAAAAGAGCAGACGGTTCATATCTCAGGTTTTACGTAAATAGTTGCGTGATTCTTGATGACAAGTTGGAGAACCCAAAAGGGACTAGGATATTTGGCCCAGTTGCTAGGGAACTTAGAGAAAAAGGCTTTATGAAAATTGTTTCATTAGCTCCAGAGGTTATTTAGAGTGAGAGGAATATGGGTAAAACGAGATTAAGAGAGAACGATCCTGTGATTGTAACTGCAGGAAACGATAAGGGTAAAGAAGGAAAAATCCTCTCAATAAGCGGGGATAGGCTCGTAGTTCAAGGTGTTAATATGAGAAAAAAACACCAAAAACCACAGGGCGAAGGCAAGAAAGGGGCTATTGTAAGTTTTGAAGCTCCCATTCATGTTTCTAATGTTCAATATGCAGCACAAGGGAAACCTGTGAAGTTGAGAGCTAGATTCAATGCTGAAAATAAAAAAGAGATTTTTTACAGAACTGAAAATAACGAAGAACATTTTGTTCGAAAAGTTTAGAAAAAGATAGGCAAGTTTATTTATGAAAAAATCACGATTAGAAGTACATTATCTGGAACAAGTCAAGGGGCAATTGCAAGAGAAGTTTGCTTATAAAAACCCTATGCAGATTCCTAGATTACGTAAAATTGTAATTAGCATGGGACTTGCTGAGGCAAGTAAAGACAAGCATTTAATTGAGTATTGCTTGGAAGATTTGAAAAAACTGTCTTCTCAAAAGCCAGTGGCAACAAAATCCAAAAAAGCTATTTCTAATTTTAAACTAAGAGAAGGTCAAGTAATTGGTGCAAAAGTTACTCTTCGTGGACATAGAATGTATGATTTTATGTACAGATTTGAGCATATTTGTGCTCCAAAGATTCCTGACTTTAGAGGTTTCAAAAAGAAAGCTGATGGACAAGGTTGTTATTCTTTAGGTATTAAAGATCAGACGATTTTCCCGGAAATTGACTTAGACAAAGTTAAATGTTCTCAAGGTATGAATATTACTTTTGTTACATCTGCACAGACAGATGAAGAGTGTTTAGAATTATTAAGATTAATGGGCATGCCCTTAAAATCCAAATAAATAAGGTAAGAGGTTAATACAATGTTTAATGATCCTATAGCTGACATGCTAACGAGAATTCGAAATGCCATTATGCGAAAACATCGATATGTAGATGTTAGTTCTAGTAAGCATTGTAATTCGATTCTTTCATTGTTGAAAGAATCTGGATTTGTTCTCGACTTTGTTAAGAATGAAAATCAGAGAGAGACCCGCGTATTTTTAAAATACCACCAAAACAAGTTTTCTTTGATTAATGGTTTAAAAAGAGAATCAAAGCCTGGTCGTAGAGTTTATATCGGATGGCAGGAAGTTCCTGTAGTTCGAAACGGACTTGGACTTGCTGTAGTTTCGACGTCGAAAGGTGTAATGAGTGGTAAATCCGCAAGACAAGAGAAAGTTGGCGGAGAGCTTATTTGTAGTATTTGGTAAGAATTAGGGTCTTAGGAAAAGGAGTTGAAAAATGTCAAAGCAAGCAAAAAAACCGATCGAGATACCTAAAAACGTCGAAGTAAAGTTGGTAGGTGACGAGAATGTACATGTAAAGGGCCCAAAAGGGGAACTTAATGTAAAATTAACCCCTGGAGTCCTTCTCTCAATCCAAGGTGCAGAGGCTTTTGTAGCAGCTGGACCTAAATTAGAGAAGTTGCCATTTTTGGGACTTGATCGTACTCGAGTGATTAATGCTGTAGAAGGTGTGCTTAAAGGATTTGAAAGAAGACTTGAGTTAGTTGGTGTGGGATTTAGAGCAGCCGTTAAAGGTCACAGTTTAGATTTAAGTGTTGGATTTTCTCATCCAAGCCAGTTACCAATTCCGCACGGAGTTCAGGTTCAAATTGAGAAAAACAACGTTATTATTATTAATGGAATTGACAAGCAAGTTGTAGGTCAGTTCGCAGCAAGCATTAGAGCTGTTAAGCCGCCTGAGCCTTACAAAGGAAAAGGGATTCGTTACGTGGGCGAAATTGTAAGACGTAAAGCAGGAAAAACGGCAAAGTAGGGGATAGAAAATGATAAACGAAGGTAAAAAAACTAAGATAAAACGAGAAAGAAGATCGATGAGGGTAAGAAACCCTATCAAAAAATGTGAGACTCTTCGTCTTTCAGTTTTTCGTTCTGCTCGTCATATCAGCGCTCAGATTATTAATGATCAGGGACATGTAACACTTGTTGGGGTCGGAAGTTATGAAAAAAGATTTCATAATATTAAAGATCGCAAAGAACTAGCAAAACAGGTAGGCTTAGAGCTTGCAAAAGTTGCTAAAGAAAAGCAAATCGACAAGGTCGTTTTTGATCGAGGAAGATATAAATATCATGGCAGATTAGCTGCGCTTGCAGATGGTGCCCGTGAAGGTGGATTATTATTTTAAAGAAGGATGTCATGACCGAAAAAAAATCAAGATCTAAAGAAAGTGCTCCGAAAAGTGATGTTCAAGAAAAGGTTCTTTTCATTAACCGTTGCGCCAAAGTAGTGAAAGGGGGAAGAAGATTTAGTTTTTCAGCTCTTGTCATTGTTGGTGATGGACATGGACGAGTAGGCATGGGATTTGGAAAAGCAAATGAAGTGACAGATTCGATTCGAAAAGCAGTTGGTGATGCAACTAAGAATCTTGTTGCAATTGAATTAGATGGGGCTACAATTCCTCATGATGTTGAAGCAACTTATGGTGGAGCGAGAGTTCTTATTAAGACTGCTCCCGATGGTACAGGTGTAATTGCAGGTTCTCATGTGAGAGCGGTACTAGAGATGGTTGGCGTAAAAGATGTTGTTGCCAAAAACTTACGTGGAAATAATGCATGTAATCAAGTGCGAGCTACATTTAAAGCACTTGCCCTTTTACAGAACAAAAAAGAAGTATTAGAGAAGAGGAAACAGGTATGATCGAATTATTTTCGCTGAAAAACACACACAGAAAAAAAGTTTCTCCTATTAGAGTTGGTCGTGGTATCGGTTCTGGTAAGGGTAAGACTTGCGGTCGAGGAACTAAAGGTATGAAAGCTCGATCCGGATATAAAAGACGCTGGGGTACAGAAGGTGGACAGCTACCTGTTTTCAGAAAAATTCCTGTTAGAGGATTTTCTAGAACTAGATTTCAAGACAATGAGTTTTCAATCAACTTGGGTCTTTTAAATACCTATTTTAATGACGGTGATGTTGTTAATCTTCAGTCTCTTAGAGATCGTGGCATTCTTTCAAACAAAGAAAAACCAGTGATCAAGGTTCTAGGAAACGGTCAGTTAACAAAGAAACTCATTTTAGAAGTAAATGCAGTCTCTAAGTCTGTTGAATCAAAAGTTGCAGAAGTTAAAGGGGAGATTCGCATCATTTCATGATTGCAGCCATCAAAAAAATATTTTCCGTCCAAGAGTTAAAAGACAAAATTGTTTTTACTCTTCTTCTACTTGCAGTTTGCAGGATTGGTGCTTATATACCTGTTCCAGGGATTGATGCAAGAGAGGTTGTGAAAGCGTTTCAGTTTGCTACCGGTGGTGGCCAGAATCTTTTTCAATTGATGGATATGTTTACTGGTGGCGCCTTTGCGCACATGACAGTTGTTGCGCTCGGTGTTATGCCTTATATTTCTGCATCGATTATAGTTCAGGTTTTAACTGTAGTTGTCCCTTCGATGCAAAGAGAGATGAGAGAGAATAGCACACAAGCGAACAGAAAAAAGGCTAAATGGACTAGAGTTATTACTCTAGGAATGGCTCTTTTTCAGTCAGCTTTGTTTGCAAGACATGCTGTTTATATGAATCTTTCATCACCTGGTATTATTTTCGAAAGAATTGCCGATGTTCAGATGTTTGGAATTCCTTGGCTCTTTTTTCTTCTAGTCATGGTTTCTATGACAACAGGTACTCTTTTGTTGATGTGGATTGGTGAGCGTATTACAGAAAAGGGTATCGGTAATGGAATGAGTATGATCATTACACTAGGTATTCTCTCTTCTCTTCCAACAACAATAGGATCTGTTATTAAGCAGTTGAATCTGGATTCGCAGGAACCAGGACAGATGACATTTTCCTCGCTGGTTGTTCTTGCTGGAGCTTTTGTAGCAATCATTTTGGGAACGATTTTAGTGATACAAGGTGTTAGAAAAATACCGCTACAATACGCTAGAAGGACATCTGGGGATGAAGAGAGGGGTGATAACGCATACATTCCGCTAAAAATTAATTATGCTGGCGTGATCCCTGTTATTTTTGCATCTACATTTTTGATGTTCCCTGCTACAGTGGCCCAGTTTTTAGGCAGAAGTGGATTTTTTGGGGAAGTTGCTGCGATGCTTTCTCCAGGAAATTGGGTTTATACATTAATGTATGTACTTTTAATCGTTTTTTTCACATACTTTTGGACGGCTACGCAGTTTCATCCCGAGCAGATCGCATCTGACATGAAAAAGAATGGAGCGTTTATTCCAGGGGTTAGACAAGGAAAGCCGACAGAAGAGTACTTAGAGAAAAGTATGGGAAGGTTAACGCTTGTGGGAGCGCTTTTTTTAGCGTTGATTGCGATTTTACCGACTCTTGTAAGTAGATTGTTATCTGTTGATCAGACAATTAGCCACTTTTTTGGTGGGACCTCGCTTTTAATATTGATTGGGGTCGTGTTGGATACAACGAAGCAAATAGAATCGCATTTACTCATGAATCGATATGACGGTTTCATGATGAAAAAGAAAGTTAAATTGTAAACTTGATAAAAACAGGAATTAAGTATGCCAAGGATAGCTGGGGTTGACCTACCGAAAAACAAACGATTAGAAATTGCTTTGACTTACATTTACGGTGTTGGATTAAAGAGGTCAAAAGATGTATTAGTAGCCCTTAATTTGGATCCAGACATGAGATCAGAGCAGCTCACAGAAGCGCAGGTAGCTCAACTCACTTCATATCTTCAAACTACTTATGTAGTTGAAGGGGATTTAAGACGAGAAGTACAACAAAATATTAAACGACTTGTTTCAATTAATTGCTACAGAGGAATGAGGCACAGATTGGGCCTTCCTGTTCGTGGGCAAAGAACAAAGACAAATGCCAGAACAAGAAAAGGTAAAAAGAAAACAGTTGCAAACAAAAAAATAGCGACCAAGTAGAAATGTAAGGAGAATATCCCTTGTCAAAGGAAAAATCACAAGCTCAAGCGATGAAAAAAAAACCTGTAAAAGTTAAAAAGAAAAAACAGGTTTTCACAGGAGTTGCTCACGTTACAGCAACTTTTAACAATACTATTATTACGATCACAGATCCTTCAGGCAACGTTGTAGCATGGGCATCTGCTGGAAAAGTTGGTTATTCAGGATCTCGTAAATCCTCAGGATTCGCAGCCACAGTTGCAGCGCAAGATGCTGGCAAATTGGCTATGTCTATGGGTATGAAAGAAGTTGATATTACCTTAAAAGGGCCGGGAGCAGGCAGGGAATCAGCTGTAAGAGGGCTTGTAAGTTCAGGATTGTCAGTAATGTCAATCACTGATACTACACCAATTCCTCACAATGGATGCCGTCCTCCCAAAAGAAGACGTGTTTAATTTTTAGGGTTTTTAAGGGAGAACAATTATGGCGATAAAATATGGCAAGTTCGAATTGCCGACAAAGATTAAGATTGACGAGTCTCCTTCTTCAAAAGGAAGCGCGAGAGTTGTGGCTGAACCGTTTGAAAAAGGGTTTGCACATACTGTTGGAAATTCTTTAAGAAGAATTTTGCTCACATCACTTGAAGCACCTGCAATTATTTCTGTTTGTATGGAAGGTGTTTCACATGAGTATACAGGAGTAGAAGGTGTTATTGAAGATATGACACACATTATTCTGAATTTGAAAAAAGGGCTTTTAAGAAAGCTTCCAGTATCAGATGAGGCTAATTCAAGAGGAATGAAAGTTGTATCTAAACAGCTAGAAGTTACCCAAGAAATGATAGATAAAGGTGATGGACAGTATGTTGTCACTTTAGGTGAGCTTCTTGGACATTCTGAATTTGAAGTGGTTAATCCAGAAATGTGCATATTCACAGCAACAAAGCCAATGAAGAGACAGATGTCATTTCGAGTTATGATTGCTAGAGGTTATGTGCCTTCAGAAGCATTTAACTTGGCGAGTAAGTTGCCAGATGAGATTTTAATTGATGCAACTTTTTCTCCAGTACGTCTAGTCAATTATTTTGTGGAAAATTGCCGTGTGGGTGGCGACACTGACATGGATCGTTTGGTTCTAGAAATTACAACAGACGGGCGTATTACTGCAAAAGAAGCAGTTACATTTGCAGCTCAAATCGGTATTTTGCACCTTTCTGTTTTCGATGAGTTGAAATTCCAAACAATTACATATGAAGAAGATCAAGAAGAAGAAGGAACTGATAGAGATGCGCTTCTTAATAAGCTCGCCTTAAAAATCAGTGAGATTGAGCTTTCAGTTAGATCTACAAATTGTCTATCTCAAGCAAACATAGAAACAATTGCTGAGTTAGTAATTATGGCTGAGCCTGAAATGCTTAAATTTAGAAATTTTGGTAAAAAATCGCTTAATGAGATTAAAGCTAAATTAGAAGAAATGGGACTACATTTGGGAATGGATTTAGCTAAGTATGGGATCACACGGGATAATATTAAAGATGCCCTTCATCAACTCTCAGAAAGCAGTAACTAGGAAGTGTATTACATATGAGACATAGAAATCAGAGAACACGTTTAAATAGAAATGCTTCTCATCGAACAGCGATGATGAGGAATATGGCAAAGTCTTTTATTCTCAGCCAAAAAATTGAGACTACTGTGACAAATGCAAAAGCTCTAAGAGGTGTGATAGAGCCTTTGATTACTTTAGCCAAAGAAGACAATCTTCAAAATCGTAGAAGAGTGCTTCAGCTTTTAAGCATTCGGTTTAATAAGCTAGATTCCAAAGAGGCAAGAAAAGCTAAAAATGGTGATCTTTCTGTATATAATGGTGACAGATTGGTTATGAATGAGCTTTTCGGCAAAATTGGTCCTAAGTTTAAAGAGAGACCGGGTGGTTATACTCGTATTGTTCGAACATCTAATGGAAGAGTCGGTGACTCTGCGCCTTGTTGTATTATAGAGTGCGTAGAATAGACTTTACAAACGCCCATGTCTTCAGTAGAATGAGGTCATGGGATATGCCATAAAGAAGGGAGAGCATTAGTGTCGATACGAGTCGGTATTAACGGGTTTGGGCGGATCGGAAGGTTAGTATTCCGAGCTCTTGCTGACAACCCTGAATTCGACGTAGTAGCGGTTAATGATCTCTTTTCTTCAGAGTTGTTAGCTTACCTCTTAAAGCATGACTCAGTGCATGGGTTCTTTACTAAACCAGTAAACTTTGAACCTAATTTTCTTTATGTTGCAGATAAGAAAATTCCAGTTTTTTCTCAGAAGGATCCAAAGGATTTGCCTTGGGGAAAGCTTGATGTGGATGTAGTAGTCGAGGCTACGGGTCTTTTTACTACAAGAGAAAGAGCTAATAGCCATATTTTAGCGGGTGCAAAGAGGGTTGTTATTACCTCTCCAAGCGAGGATGCTAAGATGTTTGTTATGGGGGTTAATCATGGCATGTTCGACCCAGATGATCCTGAGCACAAGGTGATTTCTAATGCATCTTGTACAACAAACTGTTTGGCTCCTATTGCTAAAGTTCTTCATGAGGAATTCGGCATTATTGAAGGGCTTATGACAACTGTTCATGCAGTAACTGCAACCCAAAAGACTGTTGACGGACCTCATCAAAAGGATATAAGAGGATGCAGAGGAGTTTTAAATAATATAATACCCTCATCAACCGGCGCTGCAAAAGCCGTTGGTAAGGTTATCCCAGAGCTCAAAGGGAAGCTTACAGGGATGGCATTTAGAGTGCCGATCTCAGATGTATCGGTTGTAGATCTTGTTTTAAGGCTTGAAAAAGGTGTAGCCCACGACGAGATTGCAAAACTTATGCTCAAAAAGAGTCAGGGAGAGTTAAAGGGGATTTTAGGTTATACAGAAGAACAAGTAGTATCATCAGACTTTATTGGGTCTACACTTTCAGCGGTTTACGACAAAGATGCAAGCATCGAACTGAATCGAAATTTTCATAAAGTGGTAGCTTGGTATGACAATGAGTGGGGTTATTCCAATCGAGTTGTTGATTTGATACGTTACATACAATCCTAGGATAGATTGTATGATAGAAAAAATTTTAACAATGGATAGACAAAGTGAATTTTACAAGAGAACCAATAGTAGAGACAATCATTTCAGCTAAAGAAGGTTATAAGCTTTCGATAAAAAGTAGTAAAAATATAGGCCAGGAGGAGTATTTAGTAGATGCTGTGGAAATAGTTTCTTTCAGCGGTGCCCTGTTTTATAGATGTTTTGAGAAACCTAAGCCATTTTTTCTCCCTATTCATGACTATGAGATCGGAGAGATCAGGGAAGCTAAGCTTTCAATTAGATCTCCTGTAGCAGAGAAGTCTATAAAAATAGGTGGAGGCAAAGAGGCTTCCAGACAACAGAAAGCAGAGTCTGAAGAAAAGCAAGTGGAACTTCCTAGCCCTTCAGAAGAGATGGTTCAAGTAAAAGAGGCTGAACCTCAAGTTGCAGCAGATCCTCAAAAGAGAGTTAAAAAGCAGAAATTCCGTAGAAAGCGTGGTTTTGATGAAAATGCGAGAGAAACTGTCCAAAGAGAATTGGAAGCAGCTCCTGAAGGAACCCCCCTTGTAACAGCACAAGTTCCTTCTGAATCTGTATTTAGTCATCTTTTGAAACCCCCAGAAACTCTCATTTCTGCATCAATTCATAAGTACAAGAAGATGGAAGAAGATGCTATACTTGCAGCAGAGACAAAAGACTCAGTAGTCCTACAAGAAGAGATGCAGCCAGAAGGACAGGAACTTTTTTCAGAGCCTCCTAAGCAGTATGAAAAACTGGAAGAGGATATTGTTGAAACAGCAACCCTTATTTTCACACCAGCAGACATTGATAAAACGCAAGAATAATTTCTTGCGTTTCAACTCAGATTTGTAGTATAATTTTGCCCACGCTCAGATGGTGGAATCGGTAGACACACAGGACTTAAAATCCTGTGGGTGGCAACACCCGTGCGGGTTCAAGTCCCGCTCTGAGCATCTTTTTAGATTAGGGCATATCTTCACATTGGTCCTTCAATGAATTTAATCATTTGAAATTTCTTCAGGTCAAAGATCGTAGAAAGTTCTTTTTGAGATAACTGAATTTGCTTTCCAAGTTCTTTTACTGTCTCAATAAGTTCAATTCCTGAGTTTGGATCATAGAAATAGGCGCGAGACTCGCTTCTAATAGTTTTTTTATAAATAACAGTTGTATGCCCCATAGCCTCTTGTTTAACAATTTCTTCTTCGCTTAGAGGGTCTGCCTCTTTGATTGTTCGAATTACATAAACTCCATCTGGTTTTAGAAAGGTTGTAATCTTTTCTGCTTTCTCAGGATCTTCTGATTCAGCTTCAAAAAGGGGGGATTCGGTAGTAGCTTGCATATTAAATTGAACCCCTAACAGCTTAGTTTTTTCAGCAGGAGCTACTTCTTTTGTCCTAGGAACAATGATTGTATTAAAGGCTGCTTGAATGGCGCGAAATCTAGCATTGCTTGTAGCGACATTTGCACGAATTACATCCATCATAAGGACTTCAAGAATTTCAAATGTAGAAAGGGTTAGCTTCTGTAGCTCTAAAAACTTAGAGGCTACAATTAGGCTCATTGCGCTACAAGTGCCTCCAGAAATTGTGGGAGGTTCGGGGAGCCTTGTTTCGTCGAGTTTAATATCTGGTAGAAGGGGGAAAAGATGCATATTTCGATGAATCATTCTTATTGTCTTTAACGCTTCAGATGTATTAAATTCACCATAGTGATCTAATTGAGAGCTTGTTGTAAGAAAACGATCTTCTCTCTTTTTTGAAGTGGAAGGGGGATCAATCTCTTCAAAATCAAAGGAAATAAGTGGTGTTAGGGGGGCTTTGTCGATCTCTCCAAAAAAATCTCTGGGAGGAGTAGTAAGAAATAATGGTGTCATAAATGGAACTCCTTATTATGGGGGCCATTTTACCATTATAGGGAAAATTAGTAAAGTGTTGATAATTAAGATTTTTAGGAGAAATCTACGGCGAGGGCGTCATCCTCAGTCACGGTTTGCAACAAAGTGTCGGGTGGAGGTAAAAAATCATCTCCAGGGAAAAGAAAATTAACAATTTGTTGAAGAAGGGGATTGGGGTCTTCTGGATTAGTTAATTCTGGATGGGGACTGCAAGCAACAAGGGTCCCTGAGCCAGAACTGAAACCAAGTGTAGCAGTTGGGCTGCCAGGGCTGTCTGGATAGGTTGCAATAACTGTGTATGCTTTGTCGGAGGTTAAAGCAGGGCCTCCGAGGTAAGGATATAGGCTTGTCGTATCGTCTGCGCTTAGACATAGCTTTACAAGTAAAGGCGCTTCGAGAGTTTGTTGTCGCCTGCTTAAAATAGAGGGGAGGGCTCTCTCCTCTAGCAAAGATGGTAAAGAGGAGGAGGATTTCATGCTTAAGGATCTGTCAAACACGTCTGATAGGTCACGCTCTCTCGGAGGAGCAGAGAGGGGTCTTTCGCAAAAAGTTAGAGGGCCAGATGCAACGCCCGGGAATAAAGAGATATCTCTCTTTCTATGTATGGAAATTTTTCCGGTTTCATAACAGCTGATCTGTGCAAAAAAATAAGCTCCTGCACAGATCCCTAAGACTCTCCCTCCATATTCTTCAATATAATTTTTAATTTTTAACACCCCTATGGTGCCTAAATTTTTTTCCCAGGGGGTGCAGGCCCCTCCCGGAAAGATTAAAAGAGAGACTCTATTGGGCCAACTATCTTTATTTAGGTAGCCGCTATCTGCAAATTTTATCTGATTGTAAAGAAATTGACGTGAGAGGTGATGCTTGAGACCTAAGCAAGATTCGTGACTTGTCCCCTCATCTTGATAGATAAGAATAAGTCCATTTCTTGGAGCTGTTCCCGTAGAGTAAGTCATAGTTATCCCTCCTTTGTGGAAAACACGCCCTTTAAAATAAACGTTCCAACGGCGATTTTAACAAGCGCCCCAACTAAAAAGGGTGCTACACCTAAAAGAAAGGCCTTTTTTAGTCCGACAGAGCAGGCTAGCCAGCCCATTCCAAATAGGAAGATAATGACTTGGGCAATTGAAAGTGAAGTGAATATGTAAAGCCAGCTTTGATGAAATTTATTTTTTAGCAACTTACTGATAAAGGGGACTGTTACTAAAAAGGAAAAGAGGAATCCTGCGGTTGATGCACTGAACCAAAGAGGTTTTGCTAGGCCACCGGCAAATACAGGGAGGCCAAGAGTGCCCTCAAGCAAATAGAATACAACGCTTAAGAACCCTCTGAAAGGTCCAAGCAATCCGCCTAAAATAAAAACGCCTACGGTTTGTAAAGAAATGGGAACAGGTGTAAAGGGGAGGGGGATATAAAATTGGGAGATAAATGCTAGTAAGATAGAGCCTGCAAATGCAATCCCGATATCTGATCCTACAGCTTGAATGGTAAGTTTCGAATTGATCATAGATTTCCTAAAAATTCTTTAAGATTTCTTTATCATATAGGATTTGTTAAAAATTTGTAAAGTGGAGATTTTCTCTACGATCATGGCAAAGGCGCCATTTCCTGAAACATTTGCCGATGTAATAATTGGGTCGAAAAGAATATAGAGTGCTGTGATCAGAGAAGACATTTCTCCCGTAAATCCCAGTTGGCTTTCTAGAATAGGGAGCATAACAAGGATGCCTCCACCCGGAATCGCAGCAACGGAAAATTTTGCAATGACGAAGTAGAATGCAAATAGGAGATAGCTAGTAAAAGTGGGGTCAGCAAAATGGAAACTTTTCATAACGGCAAATGCAAAGATTGGAATTGCAAAACAGTCTCCGATTAAGTGAATATTGACAGTAGTTGGAATAACAAGTCTTGCAAGGGGAGATTGATTCGTGTTTTTTTCCGCGCCTATCAAAGTTAAGGGGAGTGCTGCTGCGCTTGACATGCTTCCGAATCCCGCTATTGCTGCAGGGGTCATGTTTTTAATAGAATTTATAAAGTTGGAAAAGTTGAACTTATTTGCTATGAGATAGAGGGTGAAAATATATCCATATTGGGCTGCAGCTACTAGCAGAAAGATTAAGGCGTAATCATAGATAATGCTTTCAATTACTTTATCATGAATCATTTTCATCATAAATCCAATCAGAAAGGGGGGGATTAAACACAGGATAAATTTAAGAGTGCTTTGAATCCACCTATCAAACTGAGAGGAGATAACCTCTGCAAGATTTGGCTTTATCAGAGAGAGAGAGATCCCCAAAATGAGTCCAGAAAACATAGCGACATCGTTTCCGATTAATTTAGGAAGGGAGAAATCCCAGGCTGCTTTCAGTCCATCAGTTGAGCTTGGAGGGGCAATAGAAAGATCTAACTGATAGATTCCGTTTCCCACGATATAACTTATCATAGTTGAAAGAAAATTAGAGGCACAGATCCCAGCAAGAAGAAAAAGGATGATTTTAGTCGCTTTGTTAGAGAGGGCAGCTGTTGTTTTAAAAAGAAGCATGAAAATAACGGGGGGGAGGAGGAAAATAATTAGAGATTTAATCGATAAGCTAAGGGCAAAGAAAATGGAGAGCCAATTTTCTGGAATATAGCGCTCAAATATGGCTACTAATACAATCGCGAAGATCAAGATAAAGGGCATTTTTTTAAACATAAACGACTTTAAAAGAACGATTTAAGTTTTTCTAAAAAACTTTTTGTTTGTGGGGAATTTGCAGGAGTTTCACTATTTGCAAATTCTTGAAGGAGCCTTTTTTGCTCAGGCGAAAGATTAACGGGTGTCTCTACCTTGAGATGGATTAATAGATCTCCTTTAGCGTTCCCATGAACATTGGGGAAGCCTTCCGATCTAACTCGCAAAATTTTTCCTGTTTGAGAGCCTTCAGGAATAGTTAATCGGTAATTTGCGGTAGTTAATGTAGGGATATCTTTTTTCGCACCAAGTGCTGCATCGCTAAAGCTTACAGGAAGTTCGAGTATAAGATCATCCCCCTCTCTTTTAAAAATAGAGTGCGGGGTGACTGTAATATAAACGTACAAATCTCCAGGTGGGCCGCCATTTTCTCCAGAGTCGCCATATCCGTTCATTTTTAGGCGCATACCCGAATCGATCCCAGGGGGAACTTGAATTTTAATCGTCTGCTTTTTCTTTAGCTTGCCTGCGCCGTGACAGCTAGAGCAAGCTTTGGTAATCACTGTCCCTGACCCATGACAATGGGGGCAAGTAGTGGTCATGCTAAAAAAACCGCGGGTTTGATGCATTTGGCCAGAGCCTTTGCATGTAGCGCAATGTTTAATATCACTAGGAGTCGCAGCTCCTGACCCATTACATTGGGAGCAAGTTACATCGTTTGTAATGACAGCTTCTTTCTGAACGCCTTTTGCTGCCTCTTCAAAGGAAATTGTGATCTGAATTTTTTTGTTAGCGCCTTGCTGAGCGTACTGGGCTTTAGGTCCTTCGTTCCCGAAAAAATTATCGAACGGAGATCCCCCTCCCCCAAATGCACCCATGAAAGTACGAAGAGCCTCTTCCATAGAAGAAAAACCTTGACCGCCGCCATGAGCTCCGTGGGATTTTACCCCTTCTTCTCCGTATTGGTCGTAGATTCTTCTCTTATTTTCGTCTGAAATAACTTCGTATGCTTCTGAGATTTGCTTAAAAGCTTCAGAAGCCTTTTGATCGCCCGGATTTTTATCAGGATGGTATTTAAGAGCTTGTTTGCGGTAAGCTTTCTTAATTTCTTCTTGCGTAGCGTCTTTTTTTACGCCTAAAACATCATAATAATTCCGAGACATAAGACTCTAAACTCTTTTTTTGCGATACTTCAAGGCTTGTTTTTGCTTGTTTTTTTCTCTTACTGAAGGCTTGTCATAAAAACGTTTAGCTTTAACCGTTTTCATAACCCCTTCTTTGTCAAGTTTCTTCTTTAATGCGCGTAGAGATTTTTCAATCGTCTCACCTCGAACCTTAACTGTAGTCATCTATACCATGTTCCTTAGTTGATTGATGGCTGCGATTATACACAAATGAGAAAATATACACAATCAAATTGAGTGAGCACTAGGAGAAAAATTAAAAAAAAGATCGTAGGAGCTATTGTGTCCTCGATTCTTAGGTGTTTCCATATTTCGGAATTTTTTCAAGAATAGAGAAGTGTGGCGAAGTATTGGCGCTTTTGAAGGGAGTTTAATAAATAATATCAAAGTTTTTTTGGATGGGAAGTTCTGTTATTGGTTGAAGAGAGTAGGATGCGTGAGTAATGTCGATATGAGGGAGGGTCTGATCGAGATCTGTAGAGGGAATTTTTTCTAAGGAGACCCCGTTGTAAACAAAACAAAGCCCCTCTTTTGCCTCTTTAATAGTAAGCGTTCCTGATTTGTGGAAGGGGAGAAGGCTGTGAAAAGGGACCAGGGGAATCCCGAGGGCGTAGCTAAAAGTTTTTGCCGTCATAACTCCGATTCTTGTTCCGGTAAAGCTTCCAGGGCCGATGCAGATACCAATATGAGTTAAATCAGATAGGGAGAGATTTAGTTCTGATAAAAAACTGTCAATTAATGGAATTAAAATTTTTTGTTGGTTGATCGATTCAAATTCTTTTTTTTCGATCTCAAAGCCTTCTTTGTAGAGGGCTAGGATCCCAATTTTTTGACTTGTGTCTAGAATTAACATTTTCATGCTTTGAAAATATCACAAGATGATTTATTTAGAGAGAAGAGTTGTTGAATTTTACCAAAGTTATTGGTAAACTATTTTGTTATAACCATAAGGAGCCAAGCTTGGATCATAATGTTGAGGAATTCGATGAGGGTCAAGACCTGTCAGAATTATTGAATGATGGACACATAAAAAAAGCGTCTGAAGCAACAAGCATTGATGAGTATCCTGCCAATTTACCAATACTTCCTTTGGCAAGTAGAGTTTATATGCCTGGAATGGCTGTTCCTATTGTAATCGAGCCTGGGATCTACTACGACCTTTTGAAAGAGTTAGCTAAAATGGATCATAAATTTTTAGGGCTGGTTCTTACTAAAGATAAAGAGCAAGATATTTACGACGTTGGGTTTGATGATCTTTATGATGTAGGGGTTGTTGCTCGTATTATCCGGATTTTAAATATTCAAGAAGCAGGAGCGCAAGTAATTTTAAATATCGAAAGACGGTTTTTGATAAAAAAGGATGTGACTCCAAAAAAAGCCAACTATTTAGTTGCAAAAGTGGCGTATCATAAAGAGCAAGTTGCTAAAAACAAAAAAGATATGGTTACTGCTTATACAAATAGCCTTGTTACTACAATTAAGGAATTGCTGAATTTGAGTCCTTTATTTAAAGAGGAACTCCAAATTGTTTTGAGCCACTCTGATTTTGCGCAACCTTGGAAATTGTGTGATTTTGCAGTTGCATTGACGACTGCCTCTAGAGATGAAATGCAAGAAATTTTATCGACTTTCGATTTGATTAAAAGGATGGAGAAGGCTCTTGTTTTGTTAAAAAAAGAGTTTGATATCACAAAATTACAAATGATGATCAATCAAAAAATCGAGACTACGATCAATAAGCACCAGAGAGATTATTTTTTGCGAGAGCAGTTAAAAGCGATTCAAAAAGAATTAGGAATGGCAAAAGATGACAAGACGGTTGATGTAGAAAAATTCCAAGAGAGGGCGAAAAAACTTCATTTTACAGAGGAAGCGCAGAAAGTTTTTGATGATGAACTTGATAAATTAGGCGTCTTAGACGTTCAGTCTGCCGAATATGGTGTGGTTAGAAATTATCTTGATATCCTGACATCCCTTCCTTGGGGGGTTAAGGATAAAGAGAGCACAAGCTTGGCTCATGCAGAAGAAATTCTTGATCAAGATCATTATGGTTTAAAAGATGTTAAAGAGCGAATCCTTGAGTATGTCAGTGTTGGATTTTTAAAGAAAACAGGACCAAGAGGGTATATTTTATGTTTTGTCGGTCCTCCAGGGGTGGGTAAGACAAGTATTGGGAAGAGCATTGCGAGAGCTCTAAACCGTAAATTTTTTAGATTCTCCTTGGGAGGAATGAAGGATGAGTCTGAAATTAAAGGACATAGACGTACATATGTCGGTGCAATGCCCGGAAAAATTATCCAAGCTCTTAAGTTAATGGGCGCTTCAAATCCTGTGGTGATGTTAGATGAAGTAGATAAACTCTCGTCAAGCTACCAGGGAGATCCTGGATCTGCCCTGCTAGAAGTGCTTGATCCAGAGCAGAATAAGGAGTTTTTGGATCACTATCTTGATGTTCGCTTTGACTTAAGTAGTATTTTGTTTATTTGTACTGCCAATTCCCTTGATACCATCCCCGGCCCTTTAAGAGACCGTATGGAAATCATCAGGCTCTCAGGATATGTTGAGGAGGAGAAACTCGAAATTACAAAAAAATATCTAATTCCAAAAGATATGGGAGAAGTAGGACTAAAGAAAACAGATATTAGCTTTAAAAATGATGCCCTTCAGAAAATTATACGGGAGTATTGTAGAGAGGCTGGAGTTAGATATTTAGAAAAAACAATCAATAAAATTATGCGAAAAGTTGCGATGCAAAAAGTAAAATTGCTTGAAAGTAAGAAAAAGGCGCCGAAAACAGAGATTACTGTGGATACGGTCGAAAAATACTTGGGCAAGCCGATTTTTACCTCAGAAAGATTTTATTCTAAGGAAAAACTCAACGGAGTTGCAACAGGGCTTGCATGGACAGAGCTTGGAGGATCGCTTCTTTATATTGAGGCTGTAAAAAATAAAGGGAAAGAGAGACTGAAATTAACCGGGAACGCAGGCGATGTAATGAAAGAATCTTCTTCGATTGCAATGACATATTTGATGTCGGAGCAAGCAAGATATCTTCCTATTGGCATTGATTTGAGCGATCAAGAGGTTCATATTCACATCCCTGAGGGTGCAACGCCAAAAGATGGCCCCTCTGCGGGGGTAACGATTACTACTGCGATGATCTCCCTTTTGACAGGGAAGCCTGTTCCGAATGATTTGGCGATGACCGGGGAAATTACTTTAAAGGGGAAAGTTCTTCCGATTGGCGGCCTAAAAGAAAAGGTCCTTGCCGCAAAAAGGGAAAACATTCACAACATTATAGTCCCTTCAGAGAATAAGAGAGACTGGGAAGAGCTTCCGGATTATCTAAGAAAGGGTGTTCATGTCGATTTTGTTGATGATTATAAGCAAGTCTATCAGCTGGTTTTTATGAATAAGAAAAGGGGACTGTAATTGTTAGGGGACTTTTCAGAGTTTGCTCATAAAAAAATCGTTGAGCCTAAAAAGTTGGCAGCGTTTTCCGATGAAGTCCGAAAAAAAGGGAAAAGGCTTGCCACTCTAAATGGCTCCTTTGATTTACTCCATGCGGGTCATCTTCATATTATTTATGAAGCGAGCAAACAGGCTGATGTTTTGCTTGTAGCGCTCAATAGCGACGCCTCTATTAAACGCTACAAAAGCGTCAATCGTCCCATTATTGCTTTAAAAGATCGGCTTGAGATGATGTCGGCACTCTCCTTTGTTACGAATGTTACTTGGTTTAATGAGGACGATCCAAGAGATCTTTTAGAGATCGTTCAACCCGACGTTCATGTCAATGGACAAGATTGGGGATCTGATTGTATTGAGGCGGAAGTAGTAAAAAAATATGGGGGCAAACTTCATATTGTCTCTTTTATTCCCGGGCTCTCTACGTCAAAAATTGTAGAAAAAATTCGTGAGTCATGACAAAATTTTTGATTGTTCTCTGTTCGCTGATTTTTATTTGGACATTTGTCCAAGAAAGGCAAGAGAGCAATCAAGTTCCTACAGTGGTGCAGGCGTGCCTCTTTGATTATCCTCAAAATAATTGGGGGGGATTTTATGGGGAGCTTGTCGATTGGACGCAAGATAAAGTAATGGTAACTCCCGACCTATTCGGAGATATTAAAAAAGGCCAAGTATGGCGCCTATTAACGCCAGCTTTCTTACATACAGATCTCATCCATTTGCTTTTTAATATGTTATGGCTTCTAGTGTTTGGAAAGATGTTAGAAAAAAATTTAAAAGCTGGTGCCTATATTGTTTTTTTTGTGATTGCCGCAGTGGTCACAAACACCCTTCAGTATTTGATGACAGGGCCTTATTTTATGGGATTTTCAGGCATTGCTAGTGCTATGGCTGGGTATATTTGGGTAAGAAAAAGAAGGGCCCCTTGGGAGAGTTATCCAATTGATAACGGGACTTTGATTTTTCTAGGGATTTTTATTTTAGGAATGCTTGCTTTGCAAATAGTTGCTTTTTTCTTGAATATCCTTCATATTGTTCCTTTTCAGCTCAATATAGCAAACACGGCACACGTCTCTGGAGCCCTTTTGGGAATGCTTCTAGGACGTATAGAAGTGTTTCAAAGGAAAGTGTGACAGTTAGAGATCTTACAATACTTGGGTGCTCCTCTCAAGCGCCAACAAGAACCAGAAATCATAGTGGATATTTGCTTAGATGGAATGATGAAGGTCTTTTATTTGATCCAGGTGAAGGGACCCAGAGACAATTTATTTTTGCTGACATTGCCCCCCCTGTAGTGACTCGGATTTTTGTCTCCCATTTTCATGGAGATCATTGTTTGGGTCTTGGTTCGATGCTCATGAGACTTAATTTAGATAAAGTGACTCATCCGATTCATTGCTACTATCCTGCTTCTGGTAAGGTCTATTTTGATAGGCTCCGCTACGGCACTATGTATCGTGAAAATATTCATGTGATAGAGCATCCGGTAAAAGGGGCAGGGATTGTCCATCAAGATGAAAATTTTACAATTGAGGCAGATTATCTACAGCATGGCGTTGAAAATTTTGCATATCGCATTACAGAACCTGATACCATTAAATTTGACAAAGAAAAATTAAAAACTTTGGGAGTTCAAGGCCCTATTATGAAGGAGCTCCTTCGAGATAAGAAAATTTTAGTAAACGGACGGGAAATTCATTTAGAGGAAGTCAGCCACTTGAGAAAAGGGGATGTTTTTGCAATTGTCATGGATACAAGGCCTTGTAAAGGGGCTTTAAACATGGCAAAAAATGCTAGCCTTCTTCTTTGCGAAAGCACCTATCTTGAGGAAGAGAAAGAGCTTGCAAAATCTCATAACCATCTTACCGCTAAAGAGGCGGCCCAGATTGCAAAAGATGCAGGGGCAAAAGAGTTGATTTTAACCCATTTTTCAGCTCGGTATCTTGATCTTAAGCCGTTTGAAACTGAGGCTAAAGAAATTTTTCCTCACACTCAAGTTGCCGAAGATCTGAAGCAATTCCAATTCATCAAGCGCTAGAAGGGGCGGGTTTTAATAGAGAATTTCTAATTCAGCATTTCTATTGGCACAGATGTAGATAGTCTCCTGCCAAATAAGTTTTGCTAGATTCAAATCAAAGAGCTCTTGATGGGGTAGAACCGATTTAATATTTGATGTGTAAACGGTGTCAATTTTGTAGTTATTAGCCTTAATCCAGGAGGCTATTTTGTCAAAGCGATCCTCTTGGTCCTCCATATTCAAAACAAGATGGAGGATTTTCTCTTCTTGATACATCCTTTTAAGGTAGGAAAAATTGTCATCAATTACCATCCATGTTGCATATCTTTCGATAAGTTGATCGATTTGACGGGCCTTATACTTTGTGTATCTGAGGACACTAGGATTATTTAGAAAAAACGATTGTAATTGCTCTAGAAATTCTTCAGAGGAATTTGAATCTAAGAGAACTTGTTTAAAACTTTCATAAAATTCCAGTACGTGTGAACTGATATCGCAGAGAAAGGCAAGTTTTGGTTTTCTTGTGGCTAAGATTTTATAGTTCATTTCAATCGACCAACCAATATGTACCCCATGTTCAAGAGAAGGGATTTTTGAAAGTTCGGAGAGAATTTCCTGTTGGGGTGTTTCGTTTGAGAGAATGAAGGGACGTTTTGAATTTTCAGGCTTGCAAGGGGGTAAGATTAAGCCATCAAAGGGGGAGTAAGCGACTAAAGAGATTAGAAAAAAAGTGTAAATAATTGATTGAAACACTTAGAATCCCTTAGATTTTATTAAAAGGAAGGCTATATGGCGGTGCGATTTTGTTCAATACTAATTTCGATGGTAGCAGTGCTAAATTGTTTCAAATTATTCGGTCAAATAACTCCTGGAAATTTAGTCAACATTACAAGAGATGGGTCGGTTGGAAGTATTGTTATTGTTGCCAGAGCGCAAGATGAATTTATGGCTTCTTGGGTAAGTACTTCAGGAGTCCCTTTTGCAGGGATTTCAAACGATTTAGGGAAGGGTTGGATTCTTGATAATCTTGGTGATGTAGATGTGACAAGTACTTGGGTTGCGGGAAATGATGATCGTTTTGTTGTTTCTTATCAAAAATCTCCTACTGCTAATTTAGGGAATGTTTATGCGAGATCTTCCCCTTATCATAGAAATGTTTGGACCTCATCGCGATTGCTGGGTGGAGGTGATGTTGCTGAACCTTTAGTAGGCGCTTGTGCAAATCAGCTTGGATTTGTAGTGAGTTGGTGGGATTTTACTGGCGAAGCATCTTATGTAAATTTTTCGACAGATGGGATTACTTGGAACGGAGCAGAGGAGATTAGCATCAATCGCGACACAAATACCCCCGTTATGGTCGCAGCTTCAAATTCTGGATTTATGGCTGCTTGGCAAGAGTTAAACGGTCTTAATGTAAATGGCTATGTTTCATATTCTGCTGACGGAATTACTTGGGGAACGCCGCAGCTTGTTTCTGGGATGATAAATTTGCGAGGGGGGAACGTCATTACCATTGGTGCGACAGATGCAGGCTTTATGCTTGCATGGGTAGATGCATTGCAAGTGATCTACACTAGCTTTTCAAGGGATCAAGGGGCTACTTGGACTTCCCCAGTAATCCTTTCCAGAAATCTCACATCGCAGTGTGAGTCTCCTATTGTAAGTCTTGCGGGCAATAGTACAGATTTTATAGCCTCTTGGGTAGGCTATTCTGGTGAGGCGTTGGCAAGCCTATCCTCGAATAATGGAGAGACTTGGGAAGAGCCGGTGATTTTAAATAGTGGGGCAAATATTGCAACAAATGGAAGCGAGTACTCTACCGTAGGAGTGAGTGTGTTTAACTCAAACGCCATGTTTACTTGGCAAGATAGTGATAGCAATGCAATTTCGTGTTACGCCTCTTTATACCTTCAACCAGTTAGAAATTTAAGTGGATCTCGGGTCTTAAATCAGTTTTTTAGTTTGGCAGAATACGTTAATGTCGTTTCTTGGAGTTCGAGCCTATCTGACATCACAGGTTATGCCATCTATCGGAATGGCGAATGTATCGCCTTAGTTCCCCCGTCCCAATTAACTTATGAGGATCATGATCAATCAGGCTCAGTAACCTATGAAGTGGTTGCAGTCAATGGAATCTATGAAAGTAGCCCGGAGTCGATTACGCTTTAGCACACATTTCTTAAAAAACAAGAAAGTATACTCATTCCAGTTGAAACACCCTCTTTTTCTTTGCAAAATCTTTTTATTTCAATTCCGCTTCATCGGGCCTGGTTTCAAACAGAGCCCTCTTCAGCGGACGGCTTCGCCTAATTGAACTAAAACGATTTTACTGCGAAAAATCTGGGTCTTTCAACTGTCATCAGTATATGCGATTCAAACTCCTTTTGATAACAAGGGGGTTTATAAATCAACCAGTCAATTCTTGAGAGATTTGGCGGAGATTGGAAAAAAGGACCTCTCTTGCTTTTGTTTCTATGATCCAAGATCTAAGAAGGGATCTTAGAGATCTATCGTTGTGCATTTTTTTTGCAAGATCAGCGGCTTCTAATAAGGAAAGTTTTGTTTTGCCATCGGGATCAATTTCAAGAGGTTCATCTATAATCTCTTTAATGATGGAGGCATTATACCAAGTCGATTCATCAGGAAACTGTTGAAGTAGCTCCAGGGCAAAATGACGAAGGTCCCAAATTTTTTCAGCAAGCACTTCTATGTCTCGATTTTGTAGTTGGTTGGGCTCCTTTTCTATGGTCTGGATAATTCTATTGCTTTCGGATACAAACGCATCAATTACTTTGTGTAAATTTTTTTTAGCTAGTTCGTTCATAAGAGCCCCTTTTATTTTCTAAATACGTTGTGAACGTCAAATTTTGCAAGCAATAATGACGAATTTCAAGTAAATTAGTTCCATATGAAATGGCTATTGATTTTGACAGTGGCGACTGGGAGCTTTCTCTGTTCAGAATTCGGCAGTTATGTAATTTCTAGAATTTATGAAGGGGCATTTTTTTATGGCCAGTATGAGTATTCAAAAATTCAGGATGAGGAACAGTATGAAAAGCATTTGAGTTATAAAGAGAAATTAATTTGTCTAAAGAGCGCCTTTTCAAGTGAGATAGAGGCATGTTTGAAAGGGAAAAATTCAGAAGCTCGGCGCCTTTTTTCAATAAGTAAATCGATGGAGACGTTTTGGGTTCCAATTGATGGCAAAGAGTATGTTGTAAAAAGGCATGTACAAAAAGGTTTTTTCAAGAATTTGATGCGGATGGGTAAATGTGTTTCAATTTGGAATAATTTACATTGGGCAAAATTAAAAGAGATCCCTGTTGTTGAGCCTATAGCGGTGTATGAAAAAAGGGGCTTACGAGAGGTTTGCACAACAATTATTTACAAGTTTGACGGGGTTCAATTAGACTATTTAATCAACCCCGACTCAAGAAAGAAAATTCAAGGAATCTTGGATTCTTTGAAAAAAAGGCATGTAGTTCACGCTGACTTGAGAAGGAGAAATATGATTTACCGATTAGAGCATGATGATATTCAGCTGATAGATGTTCAATTGATGCATTTTTATCCCAATTTTTCATATGTCTGTGATAAAAGGCTTGCTAAGGAGGAGAGATGGTTGCTAAAGGAGTACAAGCATTAAGTGTAATGGTTTCAGCGGCTCTTCTTGTCTGCTTTTGGCCTTCGTTAATGCACAATATATCTAGACTTTATGAGACATTTTTTCTGCAGGTCCATTATGAATACGTAGGCCTATTTGATCCGATCTATCAAAAACAAGTGAGTTGGGGTTTAAAAAATATTTGTTTAAAAGAGTATGCAACCTCTCAGGTTAATGATTTCCTGGATCATATAGAAGATTTTGAGAAAAAGACGATTTGGATTCATCGAAATAAACTTACAGAAGAGGCTCACATAGGGGAGTATCATTTCATTATAAAATCTGAAAAAAAAGAGGGATTTTTCGCTAATCTTTTTTCAATGGGGATGGCTGTCAATGTTTGGAATAATGCACATTGGGTCAGAAACATGGGGATACCTGTTTTAAAACCTGTTGCTCTTTTAGAAAAGAGAAAATGGAATTCAGCTCATACTTTTATTGTCTATCTTTACGAAGGACGAGATTGTGAGAAGGAATTAGAGAGAGATCAAAGTTTTTTTTCTGGAGTGAAGGACCTGCAAAAACTTCTTGTTGACAGACATGTGATTCATCACGATTTTAGATTACGCAACATTCTTGTTCTTGAAGACCAGTCCCTCCAATTAATAGATATTGATAAAATTCACAAATATCCCAGAAACTCATATGTATTTAGAGAGAGGATGAATAGAGAAGTGCGAAAATTTAATGACAATTTAGCATCTCATAGCCAAACAACCAAGAGATTAGAGATATGAATAAAGTGCTTATTGTTTTAGCTTGCACCATTGCAATTGTAGCAACCGTGTCAGAAGAATTTAAATATCGGCTTTCCCGGGGTTATCAGAAAGCATTTGCAATGATGAATTATACCTATGAGGCATTATTTGATCCTGGGTGCGAAAAAGAGGTTTGTTGGAAAGAAAAGATTTTTTGCAAAAAAGAGTATGCATCTCAAGAGGTGATGCAGTTTCTTCGTGATATTGAAGCTAGAGAAAAGTGTTTTATTAGTAAAAATCAGAACAGACTTGTAGAAGAGGTGTTTTGGCAAGGGAAGAGGGTGGTTGTAAAATCAGTCGAGTTTCGAGGCTGGTTTCCGAATTTGCTAAGAATGGGAATGGGGGTAAATATTTGGAATAATGCCTCATTTGCAAAGGCTCGTGGGGTTCCTGTTTTAACTCCTATTGCCTTGGTAGAAAAGAGGTGGTGGAATAAAACAAAAACTTTTGTTGTATATCCCTATGAAGGGGAGGTTTGTAAGAATGAAATCAAAGAGTCTCCTAAAATTTTGGTATTGAAAGAGGCGCTAAATCAGGCAAAATTAATTCACGATGATTTTCGATTTAAAAATATTGTAATGTTAGAAGACGGCACCTTACAACTGATTGATATTGATAAAATTCACTATTATCCTAAAAATTCCCCAGTTTTTAAAGCGAGAATGAGGCATGAATTTCGGAAATTTAACCTAGCAAACGAGGTGCATGCGCAAAATTAGTCTGTGGATTGGGGTAGCGCTCTGTTTTGCAAGTTGCCCTTTTTATTCGCAAAAATCAATTTTGCATAATTTAATGTGTGCTTATCGTCAATTATTTATGATAGTTCACTACGAATATGCTGGAATTTGTGAGGAGGGGTATCAAAAAGAGCTTTCTTGGAAAGAAAAAATTTTATGCGTAAATGAGTTTGCAAATCGTGAAATGATGGAGTTTCTTCGAGAGATTGAAAAGAGCGATTTGAAGACAACGGTATGTCAATATCCGGATCGTAAGGTGGAAGTGGTCAATATTCAAGGCATTTCTTGTGTGGTAAAGTCGATGGAGACACGAGGGTTGTTTCTTAATTTCTTTCGAATGGGAGCAGGGGTAAATATTTGGAATAGCGCGCTTAACGCAAAAAAAATGGGTGTGCCGGTCTTGAAACCGGTCGCCGTGGTTGAAAAAAGAAGACTTAATGTAGTTAAAACATTTGTCGTCTATCTCCGAGAGGGTGAAGTTTGTGAAACAGTAGAGAAGACGGCCCATTTGTTAGAAAAAGTAGAGCGTCTTAGGGAAGATTTGCGAAAAAAACAGATTACCCATCACGATTTTCATTTGAGAAATATAGTAGTCTTAGAAGATGGCTCTTTACAACTCATTGATATTGATAAATTACACTGGTATCCGAAGCGCTCTTACCTCTATCTAAAAAAACTAGAAGTTGAGGAGAGGCGATTTAAGAGAGAGTTGGCGTCGAATCTCTGAGGCAACAATAGAAAACGCTGACGCGACATTTAAAGAATTTTTAGAGCCAACTAAAGGGATTTTAATAATTACATCGGAAGCTTTTAAAGCAGATTCAGAGAGACCATACTCTTCATTTCCAAGAAGGAGGGAAAAGCTTTCGGGAAAGGTAAAATCGTAAAGGGAAGTTGCTTCAGAGTGAGTTTCTAAAGCAATCAGAGGTCTTCTTAGAGAGGAGAGGGGCGATTTTTTATGGCAAGTGACAAACTGTTCTGCCCCCATTGAGCTCTTAGTGATTTTATTGTGGTCAATGAAGGGGGTTTTTTCTGAAAAATGGATTTCTCCCAGCCGAAAGGCCTCTGTTGAGCGGATGATGCTACCGACGTTATGGGCGGAGCGGAGATTGTCTAAATAGATGTCTATCGGAAGAAAAGATTCTGAAGAGAGATGGTCCAGATGGGAGATGTTTGGAAGAAAGGAGTGCTCTTTGAGAGAGAGGGTAGCAATTCTTAGATGTTCATGGTATCGGTCTGAGAGAGTCTCTTTGGAGTAATGAATTTCAGGAAGGGAGAGCCATTTTTCCACTTCTTTGTAGTGAATGAATTGAGATTCATCTCCATAGGCGTTTTTAATAAGAAGGGCAGCATATTTGTGTTTTGCTTTTTCAGGTAAAGTGAGAAATTTATTTTTTTGAAGCAAAGAACTCATCTAAATTGCCATCAAACACAATAATTCTCCGCTCTTCTATCGAAATAATTTTCTTCGCAACAGAGCTAAGAAGGTCTCTATCGTGAGAGGCAACAATGACTGTCCCTGGAAATTGATTAAGACCAGATCCTAAGGCGGATACAGCTTCAAGGTCTAGGTGATTATTCGGCTCATCCAGGATGAGAGTATTGTGCGGGTTGATAATTAAGGAGGCAAGAATCAGTCTTGCTGTTTCCCCTCCAGAGAGCTTTGAAATCTCCTTTAGAGCTTCATCTCCCGAGAAGAGGAGTTTTCCAAGAGCTGAACGGATGTCTTGTTCATGCATGTTTGGTTTTTTTGTTCTAAGCCAATCGACTAAATTGGTTACCCTCTTTTTATCTACAAGGTCCGAGTGGTTTTGCGGGAAATAGCCGAGCCCCATATTGTGTCCAGGAACGATCGCTCCTGAGTCGGGAGCTACAATACCTGCAAGCATTTTAAGGAGAGTTGTCTTTCCCCGTCCGTTATTTCCAATTACCCCTATTTTATCCCCTTTGTGAATTTCAAGAGAAAAATCACGAATGACTTGGTGAGAATCGTATGTTTTGGAGATGTTATTCACTTTGAAGGCAATTTGTCCAGAGGGGAGAGGGTCGCTAAATCGAATGTAGGGTCTTTGAATGTTTGATTTTTTGAGTTCTGAGGGTTGAAGTTTTTCGATCTCTTTAACTCTAGATTGCACTTGAGAAGCCCTTGTACCAGCACCGAACTTTGCAACAAATTCTTTTAACTGAGAGACTTTCTTTTCTTTAGACTTATTGTCTGCCTCTGTCCGTTCTCGGATGGAAGATTTTGCAGCAATCATGGTGTCGTAGTTGCCAGGATAAATAATTAGAGTTTCGTAATCGATATCGGCAATGTCGGTACATACGGTATTTAAAAAATGTCTGTCGTGGCTAACTACAATTAAAGTGCCAGAATATTCATGGAGAAATGTCTCAAGCCAGCCAATGGAATCTAAATCGAGGTGGTTTGTTGGTTCATCAAGGAGGAGCGCTTCAGGTTTCCCGAAAATTGCTTGGCAGATAAGAACTCTAAATTGGTGGTCCAGAGGAACTTCGTCCATTGTTTTTTGGAAAGATTCGTCGGGAATACCCATACCAGATAGGAGAACCTCTGCTTCAGCTTCGGCTGTGTACCCATCTTCTTCAGCAATAATTTCTTCAAGTCTCCCAAGTCTCATGCCGACATCGTCAGTCATTTCCTGCTCATACAAGAGGTTTTGCTCTTGCATCGTCTCCCAAAGACGTTTGTTCCCCATTAAAACAACATCAATAATTTTCTTGTCTTTGAACTCAGAGATGTTTTGCTTGAGAAATCCCACTTTTTTAGGAAGAGAGACCACACCTGAGGTAGCGTCCTCAGATCCCATCATAATTTTAAGAAGGGTCGACTTCCCAGCTCCATTAGGTCCAGTTAAGCCGTAGCGATGTCCTGGATTAAAAGTGACCGAAATATCTTCGAAAAGAACTCGGACCCCTAGCTTTTTTGTGATTTTATCTAACGTAATCATATGTTATCTTGAAGATCATAGCATATGATTACAAACGAATCAATACTCTCTTTTTTGGACTACCTTAAATTTGTGAGACAACTCTCGCAGCACACCCTTCGCAATTACGATATTGACCTAACAGAGTACCTTTTTTTTTCAAAAGGTGAGCTTAAAACCACAGATATTAGGGCTTTTTTAAGCTACTTATATAGGAAAAATAGTAGTAAAAGAACCGTTGCAAGGAGGCTGAGTGCCCTTAGAACGTTTGTTAAATATTTAATGCGACAGGGGGTTTTGCTGGAAAATCCACTGCTGGAGATAAAAACCCCGAAACAAGAGAAAAAACTCCCCTCGTTTCTTGGCAAAGACCAGGTGATTCAATTTTTTGCATCCCCAAATATAAAAACTTACCTGGGGGTGAGGGATCGTTGTATTATGGAACTCCTTTATGCCACGGGTATCCGCGTCTCAGAGCTTGCAGGACTTAATAAAACAGATGTTGATGAATCAGAACCTGCCATCAAAGTACGGGGTAAAGGGAATAAAGAGAGGATCATCCCTTTGACAAAAACAGCACTCTACTGGATTAAACAGCTTGTGGATCACCCAAAGCGCTCTGAAACAGATAGCAAAGCGATTTTTTTAAATCGATCTGGAGGTAGGCTTACAACTAGGTCGATTGATCGCCTGTTTGTCTCTTATAAGCATTTGGCTCATATTGCCCTTCCATTGACCCCGCACACCCTTAGGCACACAATTGCGACCCATTTCTTAGAAAATGGGATGGATCTTAAGACAATTCAAGAGATTCTTGGTCATACAAATTTAGCAACGACTACTATATACACAAAGGTCTCCATCAAATTAAAGAAGGAGACCTACGATAAAACTCATCCATTAGCTAAAAAATAAGTTATTTCTTTGTGAGATCTGTAATTTTATGCGTATCTGTAAGATTAGTTCCATAAACTTTTTCAGTTATTCCCCCAGGTGTATAGGCGTGGAGAACTCCCAGACCCATTAGCGAGCCAACTGCAAGCATATGGCCAGCTACAAACACAGAGGCTTTTGTCTGTTTAGTCGGTTGTAGTTTTGTTGCTAGGGTTGAAGCGCCTGAACGAACTATTGAAGAAATTGACATAATAAACTCCTTGGTTTTGTTAATAAAAATTATTATTATACGTTAATTGTATCAATTTATAATTAACCATTCAAGTGCATTGATTAATATTGTTATAATTAATGGTTTTAATAAGCTGTAAACAGCTAATTATTAGTGTTTTGCTAAAAATACTAATAAAGAGGGATCTGATCGTTTGGGGGCTGTTATTAGGGGGGTCTGCACCCCCCTTTACGGGGAGTGAGAGCTGTTTTGAGTTGAAAATGACATAATTATCTCACTGTCACGATAATGAGAAAATTATGTCATTTTTAAATATGGCAACACATTACTTCTTAAGTCTTTCTAGGTAAGGCTTTTATCAAAATCACCAACTATAAGTTGCTCAGGGGGGTGATATTCGTACCCGAGGTCGTGGGCCACATGTCTATTCGTCACCTTTCCTCTGTAGATATTGAGCCCTTGGAGGAAGAGGGGGTCGTTTTTGAGGGCGAGGAGTCCTTGGTTGGCTAGCTTAATCGCATAGTAGTAAGTGGCGTTTGTCAGTGCCTGAGTGGCAGTTCGTGCGCAAGCTCCCGGCATGTTTGCTACGCAGTAGTGGACTACATCATCTACTATATAGGTAGGGTGAGAGTGTGTGGTGGGCCTAGAGGTCTCAAAGCAGCCTCCTTGGTCAATTGAGACGTCGACAAGGACTGCCCCGGGTTGCATAGTGCGGACCATGTCGTGAGTGACAAGTTTGGGAGCTTTTTTTCCTGCAATTAGGACAGCTCCAATCACAAGGTCTGCATGTTTAACAAGCTTTTCAATGATTTGCGTGCTTGAGTACATGGTTTTAAGTCTCCCTTGATAGATAGCATCGAGCTCTCGAAGTCTTTTTAAGTCGCGATCGACAATAGTGACGTCTGCTCCGAGGCCAACAGCCATCTGTGCGGCATTTAAACCGACAACGCCCCCTCCCAAGATTAAAACTTTTGCGGGGAAGACTCCTGGTACGCCTCCCAAAAGGACCCCTCTGCCCCCATTGGCCATCTGAAGGCTTGTAGCTCCAGCTTGGATAGCAATTCGTCCAGCAATTTCGCTCATGGGTGTGAGTAAGGGGAGTCTCCCCTCGCGGTCAATTACAGTTTCGTAGGCAATTGCAATTACTTTTCTTTCTAGCAGGTGTCTTGTTTGCTCTGGGTCCGGCGCTAAATGGAGGTAGCAAAAGAGGATTTGCCCTTCATGCATATAAGGAAACTCTTCGCTTTGGGGCTCTTTTACTTTAATAATGAGTTCAGCTTTCCACGCCTCTCTTGCGGTCAAAACGATGGTAGCTCCTGCTTTTGCATACATCTCATCGCTAAAGCCGATTTTTGCGCCAGCATTTGCTTGGACAAATACTTCATGTCCCGCTTCAATAAATCCATAAACCATCGTAGGGGTCGCCCCCACTCTGCATTCGTGATCTTTAATTTCTTTAGGAATACCAATTTTCATAAACAAGACCTCCACCAATATTTTCAAAGAAAGTCTAGCTTATAGTGGTTTAAACTTGTAGTGAAAAATTCCTTCAAACGAGAGAGACGCCGGGCCTTGTAGCCAGAGCCTTTCCTTTGAGTCGTAGTGATAGGTGAGGGAGGTTTTAGGGAAATGGATTTTGATAGGGTTTGTTTTGTAACGTTTATAGATTAGAAGGCTTACTGCCGCTCCCCCTGTCCCGCAAGATTCGGTCTCCTCTTCGACCCCTTTTTCGAAAGTTCGAATATAGATCCCCTCGGGACGTATTTGAAATACATTTACATTGACGCCGCCTGGCTCAAATAGGGGTGAGTGACGCAGCTCTAGGGCAAGTTGCTGATTTTCTTGGAGGTTTCCCTCTATGACTAGGTGAGGAGTCCCTGTGTCTGCTAGGTCTCCTGAGAGATCATTGGGGAGGGGGATGTTATTTTTAAGAATTTGTGCTTTCGGAAGGGTCACTTGAATGACCTCTTCTGAGTACTCTCCTTCAGAGAGTCCCCCTTTGGTCTCAATCGTAGACGATTTTTGTAAATGTTTGATAACGCAGCGTAGCCCGTTGCCGCACATGGTAGCCTCGCTGCCATCTTGATTAAAGATGCGCATTTTTACATCAGCAATAGCCGAATGTTGGAGTAGCAATAGGCCGTCTGCTCCAATGCTTGATTTTCTCTCACAAATGTGTTGAATGAGTTCTTTAGAAAGGGGAAAGGTTTCATCATAGTCTTCTACTAAGATAAAATCATTCCCCGTTGCGACGTATTTAAAGAAAGGGGTTTTAAAATCCAATTTCTTTATAGGATGTGATAATCTCGTCAATTAGACCAAACGCTTTTGCCTCTTCTGCGGTCATCCAAGTGTCTCTATCTAGAGCTTTTTCTATTTGTGGCTTGGTCTTTCCTGTTGCTTCCATATAAATTTCCACAAGGAGGTCTCTTGTCTTGATGATCTCTTTTGCTTGGATTTCAAGGTCTGTAGCTTGTCCATAAATAGTTCCACCAATAAGCGGTTGGTGAATCATGATACGAGAGTGTTTTGTCGCGTAACGCCTCTTTTTTTCTCCCGATAAACTCAAAATTGATCCCATGGAAGCTGCTAACCCCATAACAAGAGTGTAGACAGGGGGTGTGACTAGTTTTACTTGGTCCCAAATAGCAAGTCCAGAATCTACAGATCCACCAGGGGAGTTAATAATCAAAAGAATCGGTTTTTTTGCATCCAGAGATTCTAGGTACCAAAGTTTTCGAATGATGTCATAAGCAGAGGAGTCGTCCACTTGAGTGTGAAGAAATATAATACGTTTTTTTGTAAAAAATTCTTCCATTTTTGTATTTAATGGCGGCTCTTTTTTTACTTCATCTTCTTCTGTTGTTTCAGGCATGAATTAAATCTCCAATTTTAATTTCTGGATAGAGCGGCTTATCTATTAGAAGCTCATCTATTTGTCCTCTTGCACGGCTCCTCACTTTATCATCAAGTGTGGCTTTAGCCATATCCAAAGGTTTTGTTGCTTTTAGCACATCATATAAAATATCGGCAATTTTTTGCATCTCTTGCTTTTTAAAACCTCTAGTTGTGAGTGCAGGTGTGCCTAAACGGATACCTGAACAGTACCAAGCTCCGTTAGGATCATTTGGAATGCTGTTGCGATTAATGGTAAATCCTATGCTTTGTAAAACAGATTCGGCTTGTCTTCCATTAAGACCAAAATTTTTCTGGACATCGAGCAAAATCATATGGTTGTCTGTTCCGCCAGTGATTAGGTGAACCCCTTTTGATTCTAATTGCTCTCCCAGAGCTTGGGCATTTAGTATAATTTGTTTTGCATAAGCTTTGAAAGAGGGGTCTAACGCCTCTTGGAAGCAAATTGCTTTAGATGCGATAACATGGGGAAGTGGTCCACCAAGAACAAAGGGGCACCCTTTATCTACAAAAGGTTTATACTCGTCTTTGCAGAGAATAAGCCCGCCTCTGGGCCCTCGTAAAGTTTTGTGTGTAGTTGAAGTGACGATGTGGGCAAATGGTACCGGATCGAAATTTCCCGTGAGCGCTTTCCCTGCAACTAAGCCGGCAAAATGGGCCATATCCACTAGGAGTGTGGCGCCACATTTATCTGCAATTTCACGCATAATCGCAAAGTCGATCAGCCTGGGGTAGGCGGAATACCCTGCCAAAAGAATGAGGGGTTTTTCTCGCATAGCTATCTCTTCAATATTTTTGTAGTCGATTAGCCCTGTTGTTGCATCGACTCGGTAAGAGAGAGCTTGCATCATCTTAGAGGATAGGTTTACGGGGCTTCCGTGAGTCAAGTGACCGCCACAGTCAAGGGCAAGTCCAAGCATTTTTTGTTTTGAAAATTCTTTGCGGACAGTTTCAAATTCATCAGCTGTTAGGTTGTAAATGGTTTTTTTTCCTAAATTTTCAATAAAAGGGTTCTCGATTCGTTTGATGAGGATTGACCAAAATGCAATTAAATTGGCGTCAGCCCCTGAGTGAGGTTGGACGTAGGCGTGGTCGGCTCCGAAAAGTGTTTTAGCGCTTTCAACAGCAGAGGATTCTATCGAATCTACGTTTTCACAACCAGCATAGAAACGGTGACCTGGGAAGCCCTCTGCATATTTATCTGTTAATAAGTTGCCCATTGCGAGTTGTACGGCGATAGAAGAGTAGTTTTCCGAGGCGATAAGTTTCAAGGAATTTCTTTGAGAGTTTAGCTCGTTGAGGATGGTGTTTGCTACTAGAGGGTACTTTTTTGAAAGAGCGTCTATATTTGCTAAATATGCAATCGTTTCTAAGTGGTTTTCAACATCTGAGCAAGTTTCTAAAAATTTTTTTACGAGAGACATACGATTCCTTTTTTGTAATAGAATAGAGGATTGGGGTTTTTACTTGTAGATTTTGTGCATATAAGTTACACTTTTTTCATACTTTCTAACCAAGAGATCTATAATGTATGAAGCTTTAAAAGTTATTCTCTCCATCCAAGAGTTAGACATCAAGATGATTCGTCTGATGCGCCTAAAGAAACAGAGACAGGATGAACTAAAACAGATTGCTCAGCTTAAGCAAGAATTGGTAGAGCAACTGGATGATAAAAAAGACGAAATTGCCGATTTGAGTGAGGAGTGCGTCCTTTTTGAAAGAAAAATTGAAGAGCACAAAGAAAAAGTTAAAAAGCTCGAAGCTCAGCAGATGGCTATTAAAAAAATCGAAGAGTTTAACGCACTGACAAAAGAAATTTCAACTTTAGAAAGAGAGAGAGCCTCTTTTGAACAGACTCTTTGTAATCTAGTGGATAAGAAAGTCGCTGAAGAGGAAATTTTTGAAAAGACTAAAAAATCTTTAAAAGAGTCAGACCAGAGCAATACTACCCTTGAGGAAGAGGTTAAAGAGACCATCAATGAAATTAACAAAGAGGGATCTGTATTGAAAAAAGAGAGAGATCTTCTTGTAAAGAGTGCTGACCCTCAAATTTTTTCTATTTACGAAAGACTTCTTAGAAATAAAAAAGACCGGGTAGTGGTTTCTATTGAAAACAGAACTTGCACAGGGTGTCATATTGCGTTAACTGCTCAACACGAAAATCTTGTAAGAAAAGGTGAGAAGCTTACCTTTTGTGAACACTGCTCAAGGATCCATTACTGGAGCGAAAGCAAAAAAGAACAAACAGATTCTTCTGCTGGAGCTGTAAAAAGACGAAGACGTAGAGTAACTCCTGCTCTTGATAGTAGTTCTGGAACTGTTGCTGTAGAAGAGCCAGAATCTGAAGAGTAGCGGGTGGTTCTGGTAAGGAATCAGAACAATCTGGCTGTTATGTTGTTAGGGAAGGCAAGGCAACCGCTATCTTTAAGAGGGTAGAGGAAAGTCTGGACTTCAGAGGATAAGGATACCAGCGAAAGGCTGGGGGTCGTAAGGCTACGGAAAGTGCAACAGAAAACATACCGCTTTAGAGAGATCTAAAGACAGGCTGAAAATGCCCACTTTAAGAGTGGGCCCTTCCATAGAGATGTGGAATTAGGTGCAAACCCTATCCGATGCAAGATAAAAAAACTCGTTCAACTGCGATCCGCAGGAGTTTTTTAGTAATTCGCTTGAGGGCATTAGTGATAATGCTCCTAGACAAATGGTTGCTCTTAGAAATAAGACAGAATCCGGCTTACTAGTCTTCCCTTTTTTTAGTTATGCAGTGATGGAGCTCTCCCAGATTTGCTCTGACATCTAAAATTTTGGCTTTTTCTTTGACAAGTGACTCTCTTCCGGCTTATGTTGGAGGGATGGAAGTAAAACATGTCCTCTTTTCTAATGGTACGTATCAAATTGAGGTGGCTGATCAAGAGAGCTTCTGGATTTTACTGCATTTAAATGACTTAGGCGATGTTCTTGATCAGTTTTGTAGTTGTGGAATGTCTGAAGGGGATTTGTCTTGCTTGCATATTGAGCGAGCTAAGTGGGCGGTGTTTAGAGGGTATAAGTATCCTCTGCATGTGAGGTTTAGAGCTTCTCTCTGGAGCGAGTTATTTAAAATTTTAGCAGAGCGACACGGGTTTAAAGCCAAACTTTCTAGCTTGGCTGCGGGGCAGTATCAAATTTTACGAGAGGGGGATAAAAAAAGTTTTTTGCTTAAAATGGAATCTCCTCAGGCGAGGGAGTATGCAAAGGAGTGGATCGATGAGCGAAAAAAAGAGACGGAAGAGACTTCATTAAAGTTCTCCAATTTAGCGCCGGAAGAGTTGGAAAGGTATAAGAAAGGTAAGACCAGTGACGCCCTTTTATTCGAACTATCGGTTTGGTCTGATTTGGCCAAATGGTTTATGATGTCTGAGGATGAGGGAAAAGAGTATGAAATCGAGTTTAGTGAGTACAATTCAGGTCTTCCCGAATTTATTTTAATCAAGTCGCCAGAGGTAGATCTAGAGGTTTATTTAGCGCCTCCCGATTGGCCTAAGGTAATTTTATCGATTGCAGCCTACAAGACCAATCTTAAAGTTTTCGATTTTAAAGATATAGAGGTAGAAAGGGTTGTATACAATCCTAAAAAAATCTGCTTTGATATCGACTCAATTCCATTAATAAAAACAGAAAATCCTGATTTTGAGTGGGATGAGTGGATTTTTAGAAAGGGAATCGGCTTTTTCCCAAAAAAAACAAATGAATTTTTCAAGAGAGAGAAAATCGTAGAGAGTGAAATTCCCGAATTTTTGGAAAAAAATGCAAGGCTGGTAGAGAAGTATTTATCTCATACCCCCATCACAAGAAAGCCTAAGAGCGCCTCCTATCAACTGTTTTTTGATGAAACGGGTAGGTTTCATATTCAATGCTATTTATTTAATCCTGGAGATTTGCATACAGGGAGTGCCCGTTTTTTTGATCCGTGGGCTTATGTTGAGGAAAAAGGGTTTTTCCGTCTTACTAATTTGCTTTTCAGGGGGATTGAAAAAGTGATTCCTAAGGATTTGATGAGCGAGTTTATTGAGAGGAATAAGAATTGGTTAAATAAATACGACGAATTCCAAATCCATCTATCCAGTGTTGAGACAAAGTTCAACTACCGTATGGTGGAAGGGACGTTAGTAATTGAAAAAGAGGATGTGTTTAAAGAGGGTACAAGCGATGCAATTGATTTGGGCGGTTGGGTTTACATTAAGGGGGAGGGATTTTTTTCAAGAAAGGAGTCAATTCATCATGGTTCTAATTTAGAAGCAGTTGAGGTGGATGAAGGGAATATTCCTACGTTTATTCAGAAACACAAAGAAGATTTGGATCACATAAAAAATTTCTTTTCTTCTGATGCAGGGTTAGAAAAAGTAGGCCTTACTATTAGTTTGATCAATGAGTCGATTGTTGTTGAGCCTCAGTATCTGTTTAAAGAGTGGGCTCTGAATTATAGTCCAAAAGTTTATGGCGATTTTGTCTATTTAAAGAAAAAAGGGTTTGCCGAAATTCCGGATAATTTAAAGCTTCCTTCTAAGTATTATGAAAAAGTGGTCGTTTCCGTTGATCAAATTCCCTATTTCATTAAGCATGAGTTAAAAAGATTAAAATCACAGGTGCTTCATCTCGATAAGCGATTGGTGGAACCCTCTCGAATTAAGCTTCTTGTAAAAGATGTAGAACGAAAGGCAAAAGGGTGGCTTGTTCAATTTGCCTATGTATCGCCACTAGGATCAGTCTCTATCCGAGAGATTTATGAGGGGATGCTCTCGTTTGCTCCATTTATTTTATCCGATGCAGGGATGCTCAGCCTTGGAGAAAAACGATTTTATTGGATTAGTAGGCTTTCTAGGACAATGTTTGAGCCTGGAACAAATAGATTGTATTTATCGACTCTTGATTGGGTGAGGCTCTCTTTATTTGAAGAGGTCCATTTAAGTGAATCAAGTAATCCTGAGATGCAAGAGTTTGGTAATGTGTTAAAAAACTTGACCGAAGAGGGTTTAGTTGCGCATATGCCAAAACTTGGAGGGCTAAAAAGCACACTTAGATCGTATCAAGAAGTTGGAGTTAAATGGCTTTGGTTTTTATACACCTATGGATTGTCTGGATTTTTATGTGATGAGATGGGGCTTGGAAAGACCCACCAGGCGATGGCCTTGCTTTCAGCTGCTATGCATGAAAAAAAGAGATCGATGCGGTATAAATTTTTAGTGGTAGCGCCGACCTCAGTGGTGTATCATTGGCAAGATTTGCTAGCAAATTTTTTACCTAAAGCAAAAGTCCATTTGTATCATGGACCTTTTAGAAATCCGAAGAGCCTTAATTTAAAAAATGACATTATTTTAACAACTTATGGAATTCTAAGGAGTGATAAAGAGTTGTTTATGATGCATGATTTTGAAATTGCAGTCTTTGATGAGACCCAGGTGGCAAAAAATCAAAAGTCTCAAATTCATGCTGCATTAAAGCAAATTAAAGCCGAAATGAAGCTTGCTTTAACTGGCACTCCACTAGAGAACAATCTTTTTGAGTTGAAGGCTTTGTTTGATATCGTTTTGCCGAATTTTTTACCTACCCACGACGATTTTAAAGATGAGTTTGTCGCTCCAATTGAGAAAAATAAAGACTTGGATAAGCAAAAAGCACTTTCTAAGCTGATAAAGCCATTTATTTTGCGAAGAAAAAAGATGGATGTCCTTTCAGATCTCCCCGAAAAAATTGAAGAGATTGCTTATGTCGATTTATCTGAAGAGCAGTCTCGTATGTACCAAGAAATTGCCCTCCAATCAAAAGGTGTTTTAGATGAAGAGGGCTCCTCATTTTATATTCACGTCTTTGCCCTTCTGAATAAATTGAAGCAAGTTTGCGATCACCCCTCCCTGATTACCAAGGATGACAACTATTTTGATAAGCATCAAAGTGGAAAGTGGGATCTTTTTATCGAACTTTTAGAAGAGGCCTTAGCTAGCGATCAAAAAGTAGTGGTCTTTTCTCAGTATCTAAAAATGCTTGATATCATTGAGAGCTATCTTAAGAGAGAAAAGATTGGATTTGCTGGGATCCGAGGGACCACAAAAGATCGAAAAGAGGAGGTTCACAGGTTTCAAACAGATCCTACGTGCAAAGTCTTTGTTGCCTCCCTTCAAGCTGCCGGGGTGGGTATTGATCTCACGGCCGCCTCCGTTGTAATACATTATGACAGATGGTGGAATCCTGCAAAAGAGAATCAAGCGACCGATCGAGTCCATCGTATTGGTCAAAATCGGGGGATCAGCGTGTTTAAATTTGTAGCAAAAGATACGATTGAGGAGCACATTCACGCTCTGATCGAGCGCAAAAAGGATCTTATTTCCAGTGTCATTGGATTTGATAGCGAGCAAGATCTTAAAAGACTCGATCGTGAAGAGCTTACAATTCTGCTTAAAAAGTTGTACGACTCCTTTTAGCCCCGGACTGCTACTATTAGGCCAAAGCCTAACTATACTTATTCCAGTTGAAACACCCTCTTTTTCTTTGCAAAATCGTTTTAGTTCAATTTGGCGAAGCCGTCCGCTTGATTTTCCTGCCGTTGCCCAAAGGGCAGGGCAGTCCACTATGAGTCGCTATATTGGGAGGTTTTGCCTTCGACTAACTTCATTATGGGCTAACAAAGAGAGAGGGTGGAGCAAAGTGCTATCTGGTCTTAACCTTGAGAACTCTTCTAATGCGATATCAGTCAAATCCTCTGTTGTGTTATGTAAAGCGGCTAAAAGAGAGTTTTCTCTGCCTAGGACAAGCTCCTCTTCCTGAAGGTTTCGTGTTCTTGGATCAGGGTGGGGATTCTCCGAAAGATGGGCAAAATTTCGTATACACAGTTTGCCGCTTGCAATAGGTGTAAAGGGGAAGGGGGTCATGAATACAGTGGAACCTCCCCCTGTTTTAAGAAGAAAGCGGACCATTTGACGGACCCCTTCTTCGTGGAGTCCATGAACTAATGCAGAACTTTCCACCATTTGTTCTACTAAGAGTGAGCGTTGGAATTGACCAATTTTAAGGTAGATCGGTTTTATCGAGGGAATAAAAAGGGCATTATACCTTTCACTATCGCAGACCATTTTTGCATAGACCCTGTTTTCATAGGGTCTTACCAGTTTCGATTCCGCGCAAATTAAAGAATTTCTTTGGCCGGGGCGCCCTAATGTAAATTGAAGGTTAGGTGCAGATATTAAGGTAAAAGTTGCAGTTCCAACACCCAAAAAATCAATTTCACTATATTGAATGGATCTGATTCTAGCATCCTCTCGTCCCTCATCAATTATCGGAATGATATCTTGAAGTTCTTGTTGAAGCTCGCTTGAAATTGAGATTTCACGAGCAAGCTCTTTTGCAGCATTTAGGCGCTCTATTTGTTTGAGCTTTGAAGGATCGCCGAATAAGGCAGATATTTCTTCACCGATCTTAAGCAAGCAGACTATGGAAATTCCCAATCCTGCAGAAGCCAGGGATATAGAAGCTGTGTAGGGGAGAAAAGGCAAAAAAACTAGTCCAGCAACGGCGAAAAACAGAGTTGCCTTCAAAATTATTTTTGTCTTTGTGTCAAAAAAAGTGGGGGTTGAATTGTCATTGTCATAATAGGATTTGGCAGTTCCAAGGCATGGAACTTGTGACAGAGAAATAGGGGCGATCATACAACCTCTTAATTAATTTAGTCGATAGAGTAGCATGATAGTTGCTTTTTTTTCACCCTAATTTGAGAGCTTAGTAACTTGCTTTTATACTGAGAGGGGATTATTTATGGCACAGTTCCGGTTTGAAGTGGGAATGAAAAATAGCCCCTTTTTCTCTGAAGATTTCTACGGATTTGAGCAAAAGATCTTCACTGGGTCTGTAATGGCCACTTTTGTTATTCATAGAGGTAATAGTGCCATCTCTAGATCCAGAGACTTCCCCTGCCCCAAGAACCGAGCCCCCTGATACAGCAGAGCTGTGGCTGTAGTGCCTGTCATGATTAGAATATAAGTAGATGTTTTTAGCTAAATCAATGACATATAACATAGATCCTGATTTCCCATCGACTTCCTCCGCTGTAAAGTCTATTGCTTCCCTGGTGAGTGTCCTGATTGCTTTTCCTTCTGTAAAAAAAATGGAGCAAGCTCTCTTCTCTTCTTCATTCATGTAATGTTTAACAGATTCAGGTTCTAAAACAGGGAAATCAAAAACGGGTCTGTGTGCATAGTAAGATGCAGTTATTTTATGTTCCTGAGAGTACTTGGATCGCATGGGGATAGGTCTTCCGTAGGGGGAGTCGACATCAAAGCAAAAAAAGTTTTGCACGATTTTAAGTTCTGTAATAACGCTACTATAATCATAAATAATAGACATGATTTACTCAATTATTAATTAATAATTAATTATAACATATTTTTAGAACTCAGGCAATCGCTAAAAATCTTTCAGCGGAGGACTTATTTTAAGTCTTTGTAAATTAGGTTGTTGTAAAGGGTTTCTTTCTTGGCATAGCAGATTAGGAATAACCCAAATAGGGCCACAGTAATCCACCCCATCAGGTAGAAGCAGTCGTTTAGGGCAAGGGAAGTTGCTTGATTTGTCAAAAGAACTGCCAGTTCAGGATCGGCTTGAGCTGAGGAGAGATGAAACGCTTTTGCCCGATTGTAGTAGGCGTTTGTTAGGGGGGAGAGATGGGTTAATGATCCTCCAAGTCTTTCATAATAAAAAACCTGTCTTCTAAGCCAAATTGTATAGAAGATAGTTACGCCCAGAGCACTTGAGCTCCCTCGGGTCATTTGGAATAGGGTAAACGCTTTAGGGGCAAGCGACTGAGATTTGTTATGGGCAATGAGATGCACTAGGGAGGGGAGGAGGAGGGCAAAGCCGAAGCCTCCTAGAATTCTTGAAAATGCGATTCTCCCTAGGTTAATATCTACGTTAAAGTTGGAGGTATAAAAGCAGCTCGCTCCGAGGAAAATAATGCCAAGTCCCAGAGGAATCCAAACTTTGTGACTATCTAGGTAGTTTTGCATGACAATAAGGAGGAGTCCTGCTGAAAAAATCATCACCCCTAAGAGGGTGGCGACCCAAATTACTGTGTATTCGACATAGAGGGTCAACCAAATCGAAAGGAGTAGGCTCATGCCGAAATAAATGGCAAAAAGGAGCCAAATATTAAGAAGGGCAATCGGGACGATAGGTTCTTTCAAAAGGGTAAATTCGATAATGGGATGGGGGTGTCTCAGGCTCCAGAGTACAAAAAATAGGAGAAACGTTACTCCAATATAAAAAGTTGCAGTCATCAAGTGAGAGCGAAACCAATCGAGTTCTTGACCGAGGGTAAGAAAAAAACTAAATGCAGAAAAGCCTATGACAAAAGAGGTGTATCCAATCCGATCAAACGGTGTTTTTTCGGGAATTTCAGGATATTTTTTTAGTTCCCAATAGAGCGCTACCCCTAGGATTATCATTAAAGGGACGTTGATGATAAAGATGTTTTGCCAGTTGAAATCATAGGCGATCCAGCCGCCCCAGGAGGCACCAACAATGGGGGCACAAACAAAAGAGGAGAGGGTGAATTTCAGTGTTTTTTTCCGCTCTTCATCTGTAGAAAGAGATCCTAGAAAGGAGGTTAAAAGAATAAAAAGGGGGCCTGAGCTGACACCTTGCAAAAATCGATAGATGAGAAAAATAGGATAGTTTGGAGCGTATCCAGCAAGCAAAGTAAATAGGGTAAATCCTATTTGACAGACTAAAAAAACAGATTTAGTCCCGAATCTACTCCTGAGTGTAAGGGCTAATGGAACGGTTAGTACATTTCCGACACCGTAAAAAGCGGTTGCATAAGATGCTGTTGCAGAGCTAGATCCTAAATCGCTTAAAATATAAACGACCGACATGGTGATAACTGCAGAATTGAATAGGACAGAAAAAATTGCTAAAATTGAGAGGTAAAAAACAAGTTTTTTGGTCATGATCGTTTAAACAAGGTTGTTTTAAAAGCTTCTAGGTGAGGGTCAAAATTTTCTTCGAATATTTTTTCAACAGCCTCTTGGGATCCAATTTCTTCAAGTTTATAAATATGAGTTTCATAGGTTGGGGATCCTGCTGTAGTCTCTGGGACAATTTCTCCCCCCTCATCGTGAACATCAACAGTAGCTTCCATCGAAAGTCCGATTCTAAGGGGGTGCTTTCGTAGTGATTCGGGGGTTAATCCTACTCGAACGGGAAGCCTTTGAACAATTTTGATCCAATTTCCCGATAAGTTTTGTGGAGGAAGAATGGAGAAAGCGTTACCTGCACCCCCTGGGAGACCGAGAATTGTCCCATGAAAAACAACCTCTCTTCCCCAAAGATCGGAAGTTACTTTTACAGGTTGGCCGATACGCATTTTTTTTAGTTGAGTCTCTTTATAATTTGCGTTAACCCAAATTTGATCGAGGGGGATTACCCCCATAAGATAGTCTCCGGGATTTACCCATTTGCCGACTTGGATGGTCCTTTGTGCGCAAAGACCTTCTACCGGAGAGTAGATATTGCAGCGGTAAAGATTGACCCAAGCGTCGATAAAGGTATCGGCAGCTGCGAGCACCATGGGGTGATTTCGGATGGAAGTCCCTTGGATCATACTTAAACTTTTCCGGTAGAGAATTTCCGTCATCTCTAGGGAGTAGTAGCTCTCTTGCATCGCTGCAATCGCATGTTCAAAGTTCTCTAAGGATACGCCCCCCTCTAAGACAACGTTTTGGCGGTGTTCAAAATCTTGTGCATTTTTTACATAGAGAGCTTTTTTCATATTGATCTCTGCCTCATATGCAAAGACTTGATGAAACAATTGACACACTTCCCGAATCGTTGTCGCTAATTTTTCTCCTGCGAGATTAAAGGCGATTTTTGCATCGGTATCATCGAGTTCAACAATGAGTTGTCCCCTTTTTACAAGAAAGGTATCATCGGTGTGAATCGCTTTTACAAAACTGGGGACTAGAGGGGTGATGATGATTTGATTCCCTTCAACATAGGCATCATCGGTGTATTTATAAAAACGCCAATAGAGAAACCAATAAAAAAACCCTAAGACAAGAAGTGAGCAAATAATTATTACATAGCGGTTTGCAAATTGCTTGCGGCTCAAGGAGCTCCCCCTTCTGCTTTAAGAGGGACCAAGTATGGGGATTTATAGCCCCCTCCAAACGATTTGGTTAACTTGATGACCGAAGCATATTGGTTGTAACGGAGAGAGAGTTCGGTTAATTGCTTTTCGAGAAATTCCTCTTTTCTGGCAAGCATCTCGAATGTAGAATCTAAGCAGTGGTATTCAAGTAATTTAGTAAGTTCATACCTTTTTTTCGCTTGCTCTACGATATTGCGTTGAAGGCTCTCTCTTTTAAAAACAGAAGTTACCAGTACTAGATAATTAGCGACCTCTTCTGCGCTTTTAAGGATCAGGTTGTTGTAGTCAAAGACTGCCTCTTCAAAGAGGGCTTTTTTTGCACGGACGTTGGCTCTGATAGCGCCTGCTGTGAAAATCGGAAGGTGAAGAGCGGGGAGAAGGCCCGTTGTAAAGCTTTTTCCATTGAATAAATTTGAGATGTTAAAGGTCTCAGCCCCTATCAAGCCAGTTAAATCGATATTAGGGAAAAAATCGGCAATCGCAGCACCTACTTCATGAGCAATCGATTCGACTCTCCAGATAGCAGCCATTAAATCAGGCCTTCTTGACAAGAGGTCGAGAAAGAGATGATCTGGTATTTCAATTGTTTCTGGAAGTGAGGCGAGCGGTAGGGAAAGCTCAAGAGGGTCATCGGGACCTGTACCACGCAACGCATTTAGCAGGTGCTTATTAAATTCAATCTCCTCTTGAATGGCGATGAGTTCTTTTTTTGTCTCATCAAGAGCTTCGATCGAGAGCCAGACAGGGAGTTTTGAAAACAGGGCCTTTTCTTGCATTTGATTGGAAAGATTAAATAGTGTGGAGCGAATCAAGACAAGTTCTTGATAAATCTCTTCCTTTAATAAATTAATTTTTAATGCGAAATAGACTTGTGCTAAGGCGGTTGTGACGATAAGTGTTACTTGAGAGGCCTCTGCTGTTTGAGCCTTTTCTCTACCTAAAGAGGCTTGAAAGAGATTTCGATATTTTGACCAAAAGTCAAATTCATACGAAAAGGAGAGGCTTAAATCTATCAGATTCCCATACCGAGGAATCGTAGGATTGAGTGTTTCATAGAGTCCATTTTTACTTAAATAGGCAGAGCTGTCGCTAGCATTGAAATATATAAAGGGGAAGAGGCTAGATCTTGCGATCACAGCAGATTGCTTTGCAAAGTTTATTTTTTGCTCAACAGCCTGAATGGAGGGGTTTTGTTTTAGTGCTTCATCGATGTACTGATTCAATTCAGAGCAGTAAAACATTTCCCACCATCGCTCTTCAGGCCAATCTCCACGTGCGAAAAAATCATTTTTTAAACTTTTGTCTACTAAGCTGTTCCCTGAAGGGGGGTAAATTAGAGATTGAGTCTGTTCCTTTTTAGGCATAGAAATGCAACCAAAGCAAAATAATAGAAGAAGAATCAAAATCCTTTTCATAATTCACCTAATAGTTGCATGTAATTAATTAGTCAAATAATTATGCATTTCTTGCCTTTGTGGACCCTTTGAAAAATCGATGAAAAATGTGTGGTATATGATTGAGCGATGCGATATAATCTTTGGCTTATGAATAAGATATTTACTATTGCTATCATCGGACGTCCTAATGTGGGTAAGTCGGCTCTGTTTAATCGTATCGCTAAAGAGCGTAGATCGATTGTGGAAGATATAGAGGGGGTTACCCGTGATGCCCTCTATGCAGAAGTCGATGTCTTTGGAAAAAAAGTGAGACTTGTTGACACAGGGGGCATTGATTCTCAAGGGAATATAGCTTTTAGTAAAGAAATTCGTGTACAGACTTTAGCTGCTCTTGATAGAGCGGATGCTGTGATTTTTGTGGTTGATGGTGTAATCGGAATCACCATGCAGGATGAAGAGATAGCAAGAATTTTATTTAAAAAATCCAAGCCAATTGTTTTGGCAATTAATAAAGTTGACGAGGGGACCAAAAGTGATTTAGTCCTTTCAAAATTTTATTCGCTAGGAATTTCCGACATGATTGCAGTTTCTGCAGCCCATGGAAATGGGATCGCAGATTTACTTGAAATTGCTATGGAAACTTATTTTGAGCCTTTTGTTAAAGAAGAGGGAAATATTCCTAAAGTTGCCATAGTGGGAAGGCCTAATGTGGGTAAATCAACCCTCATGAATTCAATCGTTGGTGAAGAAAGGTGTGTTGTAAGTGACATTCCAGGAACCACGCGAGATACCATTGATGAAGAGATTGGCGGTGTGTTATTTATTGATACTGCGGGACTTAAAAGAAAACAGCAAGAAAAAGAAGTGGTCGAAAAGTTTGCTAGGATCAGGACGGAAGAGGCGATTGAAAGAAGTGATATTTGTGTTCTTGTCGTTGATGTCCAAGATGGAATTACCGCTTTTGAAAAAACTATTTTACAACTTATTGAAGATAAGGGGAGAGGCTGTATTCTCTTTATTAATAAATGGGATCTGATTGAAGGGCACAGGATGGAGCATGCCATTCTTGACTTAAGAAATAGCCACCCAGTTCTTGAGCATGTTCCTATGATTATAGGGTCTGCCAAAACTGGTAGAAACGTAGCCGATCTTTTCAAAGAAATTTTTCAAGTGTATGAAAACCTTCAAAGACGAATTACAACCGGGGAACTCAACACCTTTCTGGAAAGAGCTGTTCAGCATAACCACCCATCATCAATTAGCGGAAAACGTTTGCGAATTTACTATCTTACGCAAGTAAGTGTTAATCCTCCCCATTTTGTACTGTTTGTCAATGATCATGAGCTTATGATGGAAAGTTACCGTCGTTATCTGATGAACCAGTTTCGTAAAGTTTACAACCTTATGGGCTGTCCTATCCGTTTCAAGCTTAAGTCAAGAGCTAGAACTAAGTACAAATTTCATGAGAAAGCTGAGCCTAGTGAGCAGCATTATCACACAGTATAAGTAGTTGACTAACTATTTTTTAGAAAGTGGGATCCCATTTGTAGATGACGTTATCGATGGTTCGCGTCCTGTAGAGCCAAGGATCTTTGTTTTCTCGAAGGAGGCGATCACACCCTTTCAGATAGCCGAGAAAAAAACCGTACCGCCTGATAGCTAAAAGCATATAACGGGCGCTTGTAGGGCGAAAGTGGCTTCTTGGGCCATCAACGGGGCTAATGACATTTTGGTGAAAGAGGATCACTTTTTCTGCAGCCAAACTTAAAAGGTCTGTCCGTTTTTCAAGAGGGGGGTCTTCTTTATAAATAATGAGATCGCTATCCTTTCCCCACGGGACAAAATAGCCTGCTGCATTGCTGTGCAGAGAAAAGCAGATTAAAAGAGATGCAAAAATAGATTTAAAAGCCATGTTGTAACATCAAAATGGGGAACATTTTATGGTCACGCATTTGATAGTGGGCGTGCGTTTCAAAGAGGCGCTCATTATAGAGAACAGCCCCCTCTTTTGCTCCAAGGATCCCGCCAAGGTACCATCCAGTTTCAAAACTTAGGGTAATGATTGCCGCAGGGACATTTTTTTTGTAGACAAAGTAGCCAGTGGTTGAAATAAAGAGGGCATTTAAACAAAATGCTGTAAATGCAGATTGCTTTTGGCCGATATAGAGGTAACCAAGGCCTGGGAGGGTTGCGTTTAAAAATCCTGCTAGGGAGGGGTTTTTCTTGTGTGCATTAAAGGCCTTTAGAATATCCCCGGTTGCTTTTTGGGAATCGGCAAGATTTTCTAATTTTAGAATTTCTCTCTCGTTATCTAGTTGTGTGGTGAAAATTTTTGAATCTTTGACTATCGAGACCAGAGAATCTTTTAAAGGGAGCTCTTTTTGAAGAGAGGCAATCTCTCTAAGAGTCCCCTCATTATTGGAAAGGTGCTTCATTTCATAGAGATCGGCATGTAAAATAGCGGTAGTTAACTCAAGTTTTTTTGCATCCGTGGGATAAAACTTCTTCATAGTTCGAAGGACCCAAGTGGCCCGTTCTGGATTTTCTGAGTTTAGATAGGAGTCGACTAAGATAATTAAGAGGTCGTGAAACCCGATAAAATTTCGGTCTGTAGCAGCCAATACCGAGTTTTCAAAAGTGTCAATGACATCAAAGTATTTTTTTCCGAGGTAGTAACAATTAATGATTTGATATTGAATCTCTGCCTTTCTCTCCAGATTAGATTCAGGAATTAGGATATCAGCGCGCTTAAATGAAGTGATTGCTTGGTAGAGATCTAATTTTTTTGCAAAGGCGAGCCCTATTTGATACTCGATTCCCCAGGGAGAGTATGACTCGTTCTCAGTTAACGGATTAAAAACTGGAGATAAGTGTTTTAAGTACTTGTCTTGTACAGCAAAATCGATTTTTGGTTTCATTGCAAGCTTCGCGTCCTGTCTAGGAACGCAACCGCCAGTAAAACAAAAGAGGGAGCAAGCAAGGAGAAATCGATTGAGCTTCATAGGGGTCAGATTATAGATCATTTGATGAAATTACGAAAGTCAAAAAAAGATTAATCTTCATAGTCGTTGTCAAGATCGTCGGGGGAGCGGACCAGTTCAAGCCCTCTTTGGAAGTCTTCGACATTCGCTTGGTTTTTATTACTAAAGAGCTCTTCTTGACGGTTGGTGATTTTGCTGTACTCTTCGTGGGTTTTAATGATGTGAGGTTTGACAAAGATGAGGACATTATTTGTGGTGCTGATTTTGTTATTTAGGGAGAACGCCGCCCCTACAAGAGGGAGCCCCCCTAGGCAGGGTATCCCGTTATTAAGCCGTGTTGTACTATTTTGCATGGTTCCAGAAAGGACCAGGAAGTGTCTGTCTGGAAGGTGGACTTTCGTGGTCATGCTTGTCTTAGAGGTGGTAATCCCGTTGACGCTGTTAGCTTGTTGGACTGTTGTTGAGCCGCTAGAGCCACCGCCTTGGTTTTGTGTTGCAGAAAGCTCGTAATCAATGTCGAGTGTAATGATGTCATTATCCCCGATAATGGGAGTGATGCTGAGAGTGACTCCCACGTTTCGGTATTCAAGGTTGGCATTAGTCGTTTGGCTCAATCCGGAGGTTGTGACAAGGGATCCGGTGAAAGGGATGTTAGAGCCTGAAAAAATTTTGGCATTTTGGTTGTCTTGCGCTACAATTTTTTGGGCAAGGATTTCAGTGATTGTCCCGGTTGTTCTGAATGCTTTGACTAAAGAGCCTAAGCTTGCATACGATTTTCCTTTGTGCCAGATCACATCCCCAATAACTCCTAAAAAACCACCGAGAACCGGGGGAATGTCTTGTCCATTCGGAAGTACAGCACCTGAAGTAGTTCCGTCTACAGTTGTTCCGATAGAGGTGATGGCAGGTAGTGCTGCAGGAAATCCAGTGACAGTCCCAGAAGCTGGGTTTAAATCATTTGAGCTGTAATTACCGGCTCCCCATCCGAATCTGTTATGAACAGTTCCTTGGGTTCCCCAGGAGAGTCCAAATTCAAGGTCGTCGCTATTATTTGATTCAACAACTAAAATTTCGATGAATACTTGCTTAAGCGGTTGGTCAATACTCTCGATAAGCTCGCGGAGCTTTGCTAAAACTTTTGGCTGACCTGTTGCAATTAGAGAATTAGTTGCCTCAACCCATTGGGTTGACTTGACAGCTTCAGCTAAGCTGGTGTTTTTTTTCTGCGCTGTTTGTGAGATCAAGTCGCCACTAATTACTGTGAGTGCTTGGACAATACTTGAGCCCGATTGGTGTTGCAATTTATAGATGAGAAATCCTGTATCATCAATTGTCTCAACACCACCTGGTTGGACTACCTTAACCCCTCTTCCAGAAGCTGTCTCTTGAGTGTCAAACTCTTTTAAGAGCTCTACTACTTGGTCGATATCCCCGGGCTTGCCTGTTAAAATCAAGGTGTTTGTTCTATGAAGGTAAGAGAGATGATCAATCACTTCTGCTAAATTTTCATTAGTAACCCCTGATGCAACCAGATGTTGTTCAAAGTTTTTAACCATGTTGATAAGTTCAGACCCAGGGACAAATACGGGCTTATAGGTCTTATACCCTTCTGCTTGTCTTATTGGAGCTGCTATTGCTTGCTTTTCAGGTCCGAAATCAAGTCCATCGAGTAACTTTTGTATTTTGTCTAGATCTGCTTTGCTCCCTGTAAATACAATCGAATTTGAGCTTGGAGAGATTTGGCCTCCCGCTACGCTTTTCATTAAACTGTCTTGATTGGGGGCTTCCCTAACAATTTGCTTAAGATGAACCAATAACTCTTTTGGTGCAAAATGTTTTACTTTGTAAACGAGAAAATTTGTCCCGAGCTGATGGGTCACCTGAGATTTCACATTTTCAGAAGAGTCAAGAATGGATAAAAAATCTTTAAGCTTTGAGATGGTCTGCGGCGTCCCTATGAATTGTACTGCATTAGAATCGGGGATTATACGCATAGAATGAACCGCCTTTTGGAGCGATTCAAAATCTGGAGATTGGCCCGTCGGGTCTGCATATTCTGCTATGCCAAAAAGGGTTGCTTTAAGGTCTGCTGGGGATAGATATTGGAGTTTATAGACAAAAACTTCAGGAGTTAGAAGGGTTTTTTGGACAATGTCATTGGCGCCAATCAGTTCTTTTGCTTTTTCTAAACTTTGAGGCGATCCCGATAAAATCAGAATGTTTCCGCTAGGGGTAGCATTGGAACTTTTTAAGGTTTGTAGTAAATCGGGATCTGTTGTGGCTGTTTTCGATAGTAGGCTAGCGGTTTCGTGTAAAATCGAGACAATTTCTCTTGCGGGTCTGTTTAGTACTGGAACAAACAGGGTGGATTGGTGCGAAGATATGTGTTTTTGCGCAGTATCATTTGCGATTATGAGTTCTCTTGCTTTTTCTACACTTAAGGGGCTCCCTGATAAAATAACCGTATTCCCATTTTCTGTGTAGGAGGCGCTTTTAAGAGTAGCAGTTAAGCTGGGATCTTGATCGTTGCTCTTAGAGAGAGAGAGCGCGGTTTCGTGTAAAATCGAGACAATTTCTTTAGCAGGACGATTAAGAATGGGGATAAAAGTGACATTTTTGTCTTGAGGAGTACCAGTTTGTAAATTGGATTCAATTTTCTGATCAAGATTCTCAAGAACTCCAGGAATCTTATCTAAAGAGGATTTGGTCCCTGTGAAAATTAATTGATTGGAAGAAGGGAGCTCTTTTACACTCTCTAAGGTTTTTAAAAAAGAGGGGTCTGAAAGTCCTCCCGCTTTGAGGTTTTTTGCTGTCTCTAAAATTAAGGCTTTTAAATAGGTAGCAGAAGTTTGCTTTGCGTTATAAATAAGAAATTCAGTCCGATGAATGCTTTGGTGGGAGGTTGGCTTATGTTCTTCACCTGGAGTATCAAACGATACTAAAATATCGGATAATTCTTTTAGAGCGGCTGGGCTCCCCGAAAAAAGAAGGGAGTTTGTCGACTCAACCCACTGAGCCGAATCTAGAGCTTGTATTAGAGGCTCATTCGCACTTTTGCTCGCTTTTAAAAATTGAGATAAGCTGCTTAACGAAGCACGAAGTTGTTCTTGGGGTGCCTCTTTAACTTTATAAACGAAAAAGGAATTATGGTGGGCTTGCGCTATTGGCATAGCTCCTGGTTTGTCAAGGTCTTGTAAGACACTCATTGTCTTATCAATGAGAAAGGGTGTTGAAATAATGAAAATCGTTTGAGTTCCAGATTGGGGGATGATTTCTAATGTTTTGGAATCGGCAATCGGAGTAAGAATTTGTTTTGCAAGGAGGGCTAAATCAGAGACAGGTAAAAATTTTGCTTTGTAAGCATCCACGTCGTAAGGGGTTTGAGGAGCGTCTAAGCTAATTAATAGATGTTCAATTGTGTTGATGCTAGAAGAGACGTCGGTAATGATTAGTTGTCTGGTTTCTGCAGAGACTTCAACAAGCGCCTCTTTAGAGAGCATGGGAATCAGAAGAGAAGCTATGTGGGCTGGGTTCCCCTTTTCTATTTTGAATACTTTTGTCATTAAAGCCGGTTTTAGTTTCCCTTTCAGAGGATAATCTTCAGAGACTACAGTCGGTATTTGCCGTACATCATCGTTTTTATGAATTAAAAGATTTTGCTCTTCTTCAATTAGAGTTAGCCCGTGTATTCGCAAAATTTGAACAAGAGCAGATAAGATGTTGTTTAAGTCTGTTTGATCTTCTGAGACAATCGTCACATTAAAATTCAGATCTGCTTCGTCATAGATCACATTGACGCCAGCAATTTTGCTGATAAATTTCAAAAATTCTTGGATAGGCACGTTATCAAAATTAATTGTGTATCCCTCTGACTCAAGTTCCAGTTCAGTTTTTTTGGACGCAGATTCAATAAATGCAGGAAGAGCCGTGAGGCTGAGTGCGATAACAGGGCAGAGAAGAGAAAAAACTTTTAAATTCATATATTAATATATTTAATAGCCAAAAGACTTCTTCAGATCCTAAAAGAAAAATTGAATAATTGCAAGAAGTCTATCTTTTTTTAGAAGACGCGTAAAAGGGAGAGTACGATTTTTTCTGCCGAGTTGTCAGAATTTTGAGATTTTTCTTGAAGGGTTTCAAGAAGGAGGGGAGATAACTTTTCCGGAGATAAGAATTTATTTGCATTGAGGGTTTCAAGAGTGAGGTCGTCAAGGTTTGGAAACGGATGCATGATAAGCATGTCTCCGGGATTCCAAGTGTCTTGGGTTGAGAAAAAAGGGATGTTAGGTTCTAGGCCAAGAAATGGAGATTTGTTGCGCAAGATTCGCCCTTTTCCCCCCAAACTTGAGATGTGCCAAATTGATTCAAATCCTGATGAAATAAAGGAGAATTGATTCATTAAGGGGCTTAAGTGAAGAATTGTGATCGCCTTTTTTTGTCCAAAAGATTCATGGCAAAAGAGTTGATTGAGTTCAAAAGCAAATAGACTTGAGGTAAAAGGTTCTGGTCTCTTTTTAGTATAAAAGTCATGAATACGGGCTCTTAGCAGACCTTTTAGGACTGAGAGGGAGATGATAGAGGCGAGTTGAGAATAGGGAGATTCAGCCAAGATAATTACATAAGAGTTGTCTGGAAGTTTAAAAAAATCATAATAAATTCCAAACAGATGGATTGCCTTTGGTTTTGCAAGACCGATATCTATTTCAGGCCACGTGGGAATCGGGGTGAGAAGTTCTTGATGCTCTTTTCCAAGAACCTCCCAAATTTTAAAAGCATCCTCTTTGCCCTCTCCATTTTCGGATAAGTCGTTAGATTTTAAATATTTTGAAATGTCTGCAATGAGATCAACAATGTCTGGATAGCGAAGTTTTGGGTTGGGTTCTAGCGCCTTTTTTAAGATAGGACGGAGATTTGTAGGGATTAAATCGAGTTGAACATTCCCAAAAGAAAGTTTTCCCAAAATAAGTTCATACATCATAATTCCCAGAGAGTAGATGTCTGAGTTAAAGGAAATATTAAAAGGGTTGGCCTTTTGTTCAGGGCTCATGTAACTAGGAGTTCCGATGATTTGATTTGGCCCGGGTCTTCTTGGTTTATTTGTCTCTTCAAGAATATGAGCAATCCCGAAATCAATCAGTTTTGTGTTCCCATTTTCCATGATTAGGACGTTTTCAGGTTTAAGATCTCTGTGTATGATTCTGTGCGAGTGTAGGTGAAGAAGGGCGTAGGAAATTTCTAAAATAATATCTAGAGCCTTTTGAAGGGAAAGAGACTTGTGCAAAATAAATTGCCTGAGGGAGATCCCTTGAATGAATTCCATTGCAATATAGAGCCCCTTTTCCCACTCACCTTGCCCATACAGTTTCACGATATTTGGATGATCGGCTAGACTTATGATTTCGGCCTCTTTTAAAAATTGATCAGACAATTCTTGATTGGATAAGAGTTGGGGGAGTAATACTTTAATTGCAAGGGGCTTTTTGGTCTCAGGATGAGATCCAAGCAGTAAAAGGCTCATGGAGCCCTGACTTAAAAGAGAATCGATTTTATAAGGGCCTACGTACTCGGGTAAAATAAATTTAGGCGTTGCCGTTCTGAACGTGGGGAGAGTGGTTTGGTTATAAAAATCGATGTTTTTCATGATTATTTGTAGAGTTCTAGGATTTTTATGCCGATGGTATCTCCAATTTCAATCATTTCTCCTTTTCCAATCACTTTTCCAGAAGTTGTTAAGGTAACAATTCTTGGGTTGACTTCGATAGGTAGTTTGTACCCTGGCTCCATTTTAGCCAGCTCACTAAGAGAGACTTCAAAGCGCCCTACTTCGAGTTGAACTTTTATTCCAATATCATTAATGGAAACGGTTTCTAAAGGCGAATCTTCCTTCGCCGTTTCTTCCTGTTCCTCGACGAACGGTTCATTTTCTTCAAAATCTTCCATTTCATCGATTTCAAAATCATCATTCAGCATCGATTGTCCCTTCATTGTAAGCGTAAATAAAATCAAGAATTTTAAATTTGCCCTCTTTTAGCTTTACTTGAAACAAGGGGGTCTCATTTAAAAGCATTTTTAAACTTCCGGTTCTTGAGCTTGGTTTATAAAAAGCGTTATCGATTACAACAAAATCCCCCTCTTCTAACGAAGAGAGATCGGCTTTTGAGAGTTCAAAGGATCCATTTATGAGTTTTATAGGGACGGAGAGGTTGGGGAATCTTTTGGAGAGATCGGGAAGAGAAAGACGCTCTTTTGAAAAATGACGCATAAAAGATTCTTTGAAAACTTTGGATAAAACAAGCCTTCCCCAGATCTTTTTTTCTCCGTGAGTCAGAGCGATATCGATTGCATAACCGACCTCGTCAGGCCGAACCTCTTTTGTTAATTTTGGAGAAAATTGCTTAAATAGCTCTGTTTCACCAAGGGCTTCAAGGGTAATTAAAAGAATATAGCGATAGATGCCCTTAATTAAATCGGGGTTCTGCAATTCTAAAGTTTTTTGATTTTTATCGCTGATCCATGAGACTAAAGTTTCTAAATCTTCATAGGACGCTATCCAGAAGCAATCACCCTGTAGAGGACTTATCTGCAAAGAGACCGAAATAGGAGAGGATCCAAGCCCTGAGAAGTAAGAATCTTTATTTTTCCAGCCCGACTCACCAAGTTCAATCGAAAAAGGGGAAATTCCTAGCCTTGAGGAGATAAGAGAGGCGAATTGCTCTAAGGAAAATGAGGCATCCCAGGCGAAATCAGGGAGATCTAAAATCTCTTTCAGTTGATTTTCAATAGGTTGAATCCATGACTGCTGGGGGGTCATTGTTTGCTTTTTCCCTTGTTGACCGGAGAATAGCCGAATCGTTTAGATTTTGGAAGAGAAAAAGAAGGGGCTTTTTGAAAGGGGGGAGAAATTGCAAACGAAAAATTAGGAAATGCAGCTTGAAGAGTTGTTAATAAAGCATTCTGTTTTAAACTGATCAGCGCCGAAGTTTGCTCGGAACCATAAAAAGAGATGTGAAAGGCTGTAGGAGCTGTATCATATTGGTCAATAACGACTTCTATGTTTTCAGTTGAAGGTAAGGTGATGGATAATTTAGTTTGTAACACTCCAGATTTAACTAAAGTAGCGATCTCGGATTGGACCGGTTCAATCATCGTTTTTAAGTCGGGGGAAAGGGCCGCTAACGCGTTTACATAGGTGAAGGTTAACGTTTGAGGGATCAAAGGGGCCACATAGGGACCGTCTAAAAGAGCCGTCTCTTCTTTAGGCTTTTCAGACTCCTCCTCTTCCTCTCTTACCATATAAGAGGGGAACCTGCGAGGCTCCTTCTCATTATGAACTGGTAAAATTGTTTTTTTGTTTGTATCTGCAATTTGCGAAAGATCCATCCAAACAATTTACCTAAAAGCCCTTAAAATATCCACACTATTTTGGGTTCCCCCCTCATATACCTCTTCCAAATGAATCTTACCCATCTTTCATTACCTGCATCTTCATCTTTAAAATTGCCTCGGGCTTACCTAGTTTTCAAATAGAGCGCGCCCTCGGCATCAACTAGCGTCTAATTAAAATAGGAAGCGCATGTAAAGAAATCTGGGTAAGATTCATTTGGAAGCGGTATATGAAAACTTGCGGTTATGAAAGACTAATAGTTAAAAGAAATTCTCGATCGTACCCAAGTTTTCGCGCGAGAAGAAGTCCTAACTCTCTTTGAATTTTATTGAAAATTTCTTGATTACTACTAGTGATGCTTTTTGTGACAATCTCGATCATTTGCCCAGGGCGGATAATAATTTCCAGATCCTCCACTTCGCCAGGAAAAATTTTTTGCCAATACCCTTTAATATACCCCTCAATGATTACCTCCTCGACAACAACCCTAGAGGCCCCCATTTTTATGGTATAATACCTTGATTTGTAGATATTTAGAAATCCAATCAACAGAATTAAACCAAAAAAGGCAATAAAACCCCCAACAATCAGTAATAAACTTGGGCAAGAGAGGAGCAAATGAATCAAATTAAGCTCAATATTTGGGGTAAAATAGCTTAAAATTGCCAAAACCCCAGTAGCTAGGAGGATCAAAACAAATAAAAGGTGGACACAAGAAAACAAGCTCCCTCTAAAACTCTTCAGCATACTCATCTTCTTTTTCTAAAATGACACTCTCTTTCTGTTTAGCTCTTCCAAGGAGTTCATCCAAACTCACATCCGACAGTAAATTTTTAAAAACTACATGAATGCACGCCACATGAAGTCCTGTCAATTGGGTAATTTCTCTAACAAGCTTGCTTTGAATTTCTTCAGCCTTTTCAGGAAGAGAAATCCCATAAACGACATTCACCTCAAGCTTTATATTAACTGAGTGATTTTTAGAATCTTGCTCAATGTAAACCCCTTTAATCCGATCCGCTCCCTCTCTACCAAGCAAATTATCTATAAGATTTCCTTCAATGAGTGCAATCCCCTCAATTCCTGCTAGGCATTTTACAGCAATCGCCTGAAACACACGGCTTTCGATATCTCTAATAAAAATTGTATCGGGCAAATCAATCTCTTTCATATCAAGATCTTCAAACTGGTCCATTCTTTCTCTTCCCTCCATCACTTTCTTTCATTTTCTTACATTGCCTCGAAAACATCAAGTTAGATATGATATTTTCTACACTAATATTCTAAAAATAGCTAAGATCCGAAAAAGGGGTAATCTACTATGAACTATTTGAATTTTTCTTTTGTTTTATTTTGGACCATTACCGGGATCACAACATCCTATATCGCAAAGCAAAGAAACCGAAATCCGATAGCCTGGTTCTTCATAGGACTCTTCTTTAGCCTCTTCGGCCTCCTCCTCCTCCTCGCCCTCCCCTCTAAAACCCTCCCCACAGAAGAAAAAGAAGATGTTAAAGTCCCTGACATTAAAACAATGCATAGCGATGCTGCAGCTCTCTCTGACGGCTCCATGTATAACGAGCCCAGCATCCCCCGCATCTCAAGAGACTCCCAAATCGACTGGTACTACATCGACTCCAAAGCCCAAATTACCGGCCCCTTTAAACTCCCCGAACTCAGAAGAGCCCTTATAGAGGGGAAAATGGATGCCAAAACCTACATTTGGTGCGAAGAGTACCTCGACTGGACCCAAATCCACTCCATCCAAAATGGAGAATCTCTCCTCGACCCAGACTTTCTCTAAACCTCTCAAATCAAGAATGTTGCGAATTTACCCCTCATTTCTGTTATTGCAATTAATTATTTAATTATGGTATAATTATTACGTTAATCAATAATCTTAGAGAGGTTTTTTATGTTTATCAGAGCTGGAACTTTAAACAATTATATAGACTATCATCAGAATATAACCCATGAACCTAAATCTCCACCAGCACATTTAACAGACATCCAAACAAATAAGAGAATGACTCTTAAAACCCTTGTTTCAGAGATATATCGCCACTGTCACAATATTGCGAATTTTACATCCAAGACAATAGCTCCAGAATCTATAACTTTTGCAAAGGCGTCAATAAACTATTTAAAGGGGAAACTGACGGAAAAGAGAACTAATCAAAACAAACTCATTCAATTATTCCAACGACTTTTCAATTTTTTGTTCCACACCACTCTTGGCTACTCTGCCCACATACAAACTCTTGAAGCGGCTCTGAAATGTATGGAAGAAATACTACCTACACAAGAATCGACAACTAAGGCAACTACAACTAGCCCCTCTCCAAAGCCCACCTCGTAAGCACCCGAGCCCTTGAAAAAATTATATAGAGTTAGCTTTGTTATCCCTCAAAACGGTGAACGGTTTTGGAGATTGGCTTATAGCAAGAGAGTCGCGATAAATGAAGATAATTTATTTGATTTAATAGATAGAGTTAAGGCTGAACAAAAGAAATCTGTTCAGCCTTATTAACAAGCTTACCAAGAGGCTTTTATGATTCCAGGGACTAGTCCTTCTAGGGCTAGTTCTCGGAAGCAGAGCCTTGAAACTTTAAATTTACGGTAGTAGCCTCGTGGTCTACCCGTTAGCATGCAGCGATTACGGATACGAATCGGTGAAGAATTTTTTGGAAGTTTGTCCAATTTTTTCATCGCATCGATTTTTTCTTCTTCAGTAGCGCTAAAACTTCTAACAATTAATTTAAGTGCTTGACGTTTATCGTACGTTAGAGAAGTTAAGTGTTTTCTTTTTTTCTCTTTTTCAATTAATGCTTTTCTAGCCATATGTGTTCCCTACTTTTTCTTTGCAGGTCCAGCCTGTCTCTGTTTACGTGTAGGATCTTTTTTATTTATTACATAGATCCTCCCCTTTCTTTTTACAATTCTATCTCCCTTTAGAGGATCCGCTTTAACGGAAGATCTTACTTTCATCTAAATACTCCAGTGCATAAGTGTAATTTGGAAATCTAGTTTGCCAAAAGAGTGATTTATTGACAATAATATTTCGCTCAAGCTATCATCTTGCCTATAAATTTAATCAAAGAGACCTATATGAAAAGAACGTATCAACCAAGTAAATTGAAAAGAAGACGTACTCATGGATTTAGAGCAAGAATGGCGACCAAGTCAGGCAGAGATATCTTGTCTAGAAGAAGGGCAAGAGGCCGTCACAAGCTTACCGTATCTGATGAGAGCGCTTGCTAAGAACGACTTTTCCCTCCTAAAATCAAAAGGGACTAGAGCTTTTGGCAAATGCGTCAAATTTTGCTTTACCTTTGGAAATTATGAGGGACTTGAATTAGGAATCACCGCCTTTAAAAAGGGCGGAAATGCAGTAGCTAGAAACTATTTTAAACGTTTGGTAAGAGAAGTTGCTAGAAAAGTTTGGCCCCAGTTGCCGAAAGGACTTAGAGTACAAGTCCTTCCTCTGTTGCCTCTCAAAGAGATCTCTTACAATGAAATATTGAAAGATTTCCACGATTCATTATGCACGTCAATCCAGACCAAAAGAAAGCCATTGAAACCGTAAAAGGCAGAGTTTTAGTCTTAGCCGGTGCTGGAAGCGGAAAGACCTCGGTCCTTGTACAAAGATGCATCAACCTTCTCAATAATCACAGAGTACCACCAACTGCCATTTTGGGCCTCACCTTTACCAATAAAGCTGCCCATGAAATGCGCCACAGGATTGCAAAACATGCAAGCCCAGAAATAGCAAAAGAGGTAACCCTTTCTACCTTCCACAGCTTCTGCTTCTGGATCTTGAAGCAAGAGATTCATCACCTCGGTTATACAAATACATTCACAGTTTATGACGACAAAGACAGAGAGCGCCTCTTACTCACTTTGGAGAAACAATTAAAAGTGGAACACGAATCAGAAAATGTAACTGAAGAGGTTCTTGTCGCTGAATTTATCAAGTCCTTGAAAGCCTACAATGCTGTCGATTTTGACGGCCTTCTTACCCTGACTCTAGAGCTTTTTCAAAAAGTGCCAAGTTTGCTAGAAAAATACCAAGACCGCTTCCGCTACATCATGATTGATGAGTATCAAGATACCAATCAGACTCAGTTTGCCATAGCAGATCTCTTATCAAAAAAATATGGGAATCTATTTGTTGTCGGCGATGATGACCAATCTATCTACAGCTGGCGGGGCGCAGAGGTGAAACACATCCTTGAATTCCAACATAATGCAATCATAAAGCTGGAGCAAAACTACCGAAGCACAAAGACAATCCTTGATGCAGCCAATGCGGTGATTAAGAACAATAAAGAGCGCCACCTTAAGACCCTTTGGAGTGGGAGCTTTGAGGGGGATAAAATCCACGTCTTCCACGCTCTTAATGAAGTTGAAGAGGCAGAGGCTGTAGTTGCTCGAATTTTACGGTTAAAGCATGAAAAGGGGCTGAAGTGGAGTGACTTTGCTATTCTCTACAGGTCAAACACCCTATCGAGACCTTTTGAAGTTGCTTTAATGCAAGCCCCTTACAAGGAAGGGGAAAAATTTGTGAGGGGAATTCCTTACAAAGTTGTTCAAGGAACTGAATTTTACGAGCGGGCCGAAATTAAAGACTTAATAGCCTACCTTAGAGTCATCGTCAATCCCAGTGATAACACCCCTCTTTTGCGCATTCTCAATTATCCAAAACGGAGCATCTCTGTAAACGCCATTGAAATTTTAAATCAGATGAGCCGTACGCAAAAAATTTCCCTTTGGGAAGCTCTTCATAGATCCCAAGACTCTCCCCTCTCTTCCATCGCAAAAGCGGGAGTTGCCAATTTCCTAAAATTAATGGAGGAGGCAAAGCAAAACTTTGAAAGCAAAACACTTCATGAAGCAACAAAATGGCTAGTAGATAAATTAGATCTTAGAGCTGCCCTTAAAGAGGAGTTTAAGTCTGAAAAGGCACAAGAATTTAAATGGGAAAATATCCAGACATTTGTCTCTATGACAGAGACTGGTGAAGAGACAAGCTTGCACGAATTTTTAAGTACTAATGTACTTGATGGCTTTAAACCAGAAAAGAAAGATAAATCAAAAGACATGGTCAATCTCCTTACCTTTCACAGCGCAAAGGGGCTGGAATTCACAGCCTGCTTCCTTGTAGCTATTGAAGACCGTTACCTTCCCCATGAAAGAAGCCTCCTTGAAGGAAATTTAGAAGAAGAGAGACGGCTTTTTTATGTGGCGATCACCCGAGCTAAAAAATATCTCACCATTAGCATGACAAAAGGGAGAACCAGCCACGGAAAAGAAAAGCCCTCTAATCCCTCTAGATTTTTGTTTGAACTCCCTAAAGAGCTCCTAGAAATAGAACATTCGGATAGACCTCTCTCCTTTCTCCATTAAGACCCAAACTATGAAAAATCCCACTTATGAATAAATTTCCCCTAACAACAATTTTAAGACACAGAAAAGAAAACCTTAAAAAGTGCAGCCTTAGAGGCCTTGAATCTAGAGGCGATATGCAGTTTTTCACCTATCCAAAACAGAGCCTTCCCCCTCTCACAAGCTATATTTTGCTCGATCTAAATGGCCCCCCCTTATCAATACAAGACGCGCCATACGGGCTTCTTCTCATCGACGGAACTTGGAGCCACGCACAAACAATGACTGAAAACCTTCCCCAAGCTCTTTCTCAAAGCCTAATCCTGAGATCCCTCCCCTCTCACATCAAAACAGCCTACCCTCGGAGACAAACTCTCTGCTTAGACCCGGACCGAGGTCTTGCCTCAATAGAAGCCCTCTTTATTGCTTACCACATTCTTGGCAGAAACACGGAAGGGCTCCTGGACCACTATTACTGGAAGGATGAGTTCCTCTCTCTCAATCAACTTCTAACGCCCTGAACAGAGTTATACCAAAAATGATTAGAGTTTAGCTATCCTGAATTGACTGCCCGTCCTACGGACATGGCAGGGTGAATAAAAGGTTCCATGCTTCGCTATGATAAAATTTTTATTTTTTTTCCTTTGTTTACAATGCTTCTATACCTCTTCCAAATGAATCTTATCCAGATTTCTTTACATGCGCTTCATATTTGAATTAGACGCTAGTTGGTGCCGAGGGCGCGCTCTATTTGAAAACTAGGTAAGCCCGAGGCAAATTTAAAGGTGAAGATGCAGGTAAGGAAAGATGGGTAAGATTCATTTGGAAGAGGTATATGTTTAAGACAATAAAAAACAAGGAACAAGATATGTTTGAAACTCACGTTGACGAATTGGTTCGTAAAGATCATCCCTTTAGAAAACTTTTAGAAACAATTGATTTTAAAAAACTTTGCAAACCTCTCAGAGAGCCGGTTTCACGAAACTCTTAGAAGAAAAGGCTATCCTATTGAATCAGGATTTGCTCCTCTTGTTTTACAATCGATGGAAGATTTAAGTGATACAAAATTAGAGAGGTTTTTACAGGGAACTAATGCAGGAAACCCTTTTTGTCGATTTTCTCTGATGGAGAAACCTCCTGATCCTATCATTCCTAAGCAGGCTCAAAAAGGGTATTTAAAAAATCTTTTATTTTTAACCAGCTCTATGCTATCTGTAAAAATAAAAGGAGAATTTTATGGGACTTCATCTTACCCTTCACGCAATTCAAGCAGGCATTTTAGTTCTAGTACTTTTAATTGTTTTACTTGTGCCACCACTTCGACATCTAGTTCTAGGCACTGCCTTTGTCGTTCTTCTTGGCTTAGCTCTATACGGAGTCTACTCTGCTAAGAAAAAAATAAAATAATTAGTTTTCTTTTTTTGTAATTTAGTTGAATTGTTTGTAAATCTGAACACTGATTTCAAACAGAGCAAATAAGAAAAGGAGCACAAGAGAAATCTTTCCCCCTGGGAGAAGTCTGTTGTTACCTGGAAGTTTTTTGTAATATCTTCCAACCCAGGCCATCATAGTAGGAAGAAGACCTAAGAGAATGGCACATCCAAATCCGCCTGCGTATCCAAGCGCATGAAAGAAAATCGAAGGATTGGTAAGGGCAATAATAACTGGGGGAACATAGACAATCAGGGCAAGCCCCCCCCTTTTAACCTGAGTATGCTCTATTTTTAGAGAGTCCATTAAAAAATCTAAAAGCCCTAGAGTAACCCCAATAAATGAAGTGGTGAGGGCAAAGAAGGCAAAGAAATTTCCTATTAAAGAAATTTTGGAATTTTGAAGAATAAACTTTAAAGGCTCAACAGCAGTAACCCCCAATTCTCTAGCTGCAAGAAGACCGTGCGGCCCTTCGACAGGGACAATCCCCTTAATAATGATATCCCAAATAATATAGGCCACAAACGGGATAGTCGTCCCAGCTATAATAGCAAATCTTGTCCGCTTTCCATCTCTACCTAAGTATTCCAGCAAGGTAGGCACCGTCCCTTGATAACTAAATGAGGTAAAAATAACAGGCAATCCCAAAATTGCCCCCTTCCAACCCCACTCTTGAATCCTAGAAAAATCTATTTTTTCCACACCAAAGACCACAAATCCTAAGTAGGAGAGGATCAATCCTGCCATAAGAATCCCATTGACCCTTCCCGCAATTTTAGTACCTAAAAAAACTACACCTCCAAATAGAGAAGTAAATAATAAAATACCAAATGTTGAATAAGTCTCTGAAAATAAGCGACCTCCACCTGCGACATACGCCACAGTAAGGCTGTAAAAAAGAAAGATATATAAAGTCCAGGCAAGCCATTTACCTGTCTTCCCTAGCAATGCAGTCGCCATTGAAACAATATTAGCATTTCTAGGAAGCCAAAGTCCGATTTCTACAAATAAAAGCCCTGTTGCAACGCTGAAAATCCATGATAAAAAATAGACGGTCCAAGAGGGAACCAACCCTCCAACAGCAGTTGCCAAAGGGAGTGCCAGCATACCGGCCCCAAGAGCAGTTCCACCAATTAAAAGAGATCCTAAAAAGGTTTTCATTTTCATAATCGTACCAAATATGGTATCCTACTTTTTCGAATAAACGCAAGTGGTAATGTGCCTAAAGTCTATCAGAAATCTGAACACGGTATATCAAAAGAAAAAATTGATCCTGCCGCCCTTTTTGTTATTGAAACCCTTAAAAATGCAGGCTATATCGCATATGTAGTCGGCGGCTCTGTAAGGGATCTCCTCTTAAGCAACCCTCCGAAAGATTTTGATATCTCAACTTCGGCCAAACCTGAAGAGATTAAAAAACTTTTTAATCGCTGCTATTTAATCGGAAAGAGATTCCGATTAGCCCACGTCCATGTAGGCTCTAAAGTTCTCGAAGTTGCAACGTTCCGCAAAGGGGATAATAGCAACGACGCCCTAATCGTTGAAGACAACGAGTGGGGAAGTGAAGAAGAAGATGTTATGAGACGTGATTTCACCATCAATGGACTTTTTTTCGACCCTACAGACGAGACAATTACCGACTATGTCGATGGGTACAAAGATGCGAAAAAAAACCTCCTCAGGACGATTGGAAATCCTCACGTCAGATTCAAACAAGATCCTGTTCGAATGATTCGGCTTCTAAAGTTTCGGGCCAGATTCGGGATCACTATTGACCAGGCAGCGCAAGAGGCCCTCTTTGAGTGCAGAAGTGAAATTCTTAAAAGTTCTCAAGCAAGAATTTTCGAGGAACTTTTACGGATGCTTGAATCGGGATACAGCGATGGTTTTATAAAACTTTTAGCAGAGCACGGCTTTTTAACCCTCCTTGCACCCAAGCTTTCAGAAGCATTTGAGCACGGGCAAGGGGAAACTATTTACGAATTTCTTCGAGAAATCGACAGCAATGTACTAGTGGAACCCAAAAAAAACCAACAACGCCCCGTCTTGCTCTCTGCCCTCGTCTTCCCCCTTCTTGAAAAGCATTTAAGAATTTTAAATGAGGGGAGAGAGCGCCCCATGCACTTAGGAGAAATTCAGGAAGAGTCTCTTTTTATGATTAGAGACGCTTTTGCCCCATTTCTTATCGTACCAAAGAAAATTGTATACAGCATGGCCTCAATTCTGACTTCTCAATTCCGCTTTACCCCCCTGGAAAAAAAGAAATCGACACGTCAAAAAATTCCTGCTATCCCCGACTTTAATTTAGCTCTCCAATTTTTTGAACTCCGAAGCCAAATCGAACCGGGACTTCAAAATCTTTATCAAGAGTGGGACTATTTCTGGAAAAAACAAGGAAAGCGCCCCTCCTCTAGACGCCCCCGAAGAAGATGACCCTTTTTGTTGTAGCTGGGGAAAAAAGCGGCGATGCAATCGGCGCAAATTACCTCAAAGATCTTTCTGGAAAAATTGAAATTCGCGGAGTTGTAGGACCAAAATTAAAAGAAATCGGAGCTACAGAACTTTTTTCTATAGACGACTTCAATGTAATGGGGCTCACAAGCATACTGAAGGCCCTTCCAAGACTTATAAGACTTTTTTTTAAAATCAGAAAAGTAATTTTAGAGGGCGAGCCAAAAGTTGTTTTACTCATCGACAATGCGGAATTTAGCCTTATTCTAGCCAAATCCCTTCGAAAGAAGGGCTACAAAGGAAAAATCATTCAACTCGTCTCCCCTAGCGTTTGGGCGTGGCGAAAGGGAAGAATCAAAACCTTAGAAAAAAACTTCGATCTCCTCCTCTCTATCCTCCCTTTCGAGAAAAAATATTTCAAAGACTCCCCCCTCCCCGTAGAATACATCGGACACCCTTTAGTAGAGGAGCTTTCCCACTACAAACTTACCCACAAACTCTCTTTTCAAAAAAATAAACCGATCATAGCCCTCTTTCCTGGAAGCAGGAGAAAAGAGACCTCCCTCAACCTCCCACTTCAACTCGCAGCAGTCAAAGATCTTACATCCCATCAAATCGCTATTAGTGTCGCTTCAGACAACCTCATCCCCCTCATCACAGCCATCCTTAAAAAGTCCAACACTTCTGCGATTCTTATCCCCCCAGAAGATCGTTTCGAATTGATGCACCTCTCTGAATTTGCCCTTTCAAAACTGGGAACCATCAATCTTGAGCTCGCATGTTTTGGGGTCCCCACAATCACCTCCTTTCCCCTCCCTAAAATTGAGCAATTCCTCCTTCAGCACATCTTTAAAGTATTTCTTCCCCACTATTCCCTAGTAAATCTAATCGCTCAACGTCGCATTTTCCCCGAATATATCGCCTCATTTGCCACTCTCGAAAATCTAAAACAAGAAGTATACAACCTTGCTACAAATCCAGAGGAGAGAGCATTTATCCGCCAAGGATGTCTCAACGTAAAGAAAATTTTAGACAGACCTTCCGCCCCTGCTAATTTATTAAATCTTCTTCTGGATATTTAAGAGAGGATCACCTAGAATTGTCTCCATTATGCAAGAAGTCTTTAATATTTATGTAGACCGTTTGAAAGAAGGGGACGTTGAGCTCTTAGAACAAGAGGTCGATTCGGCTTTTTTGGACATCACAGATGGCAATCTTTTCTTTCCTGAAAAAATTGCTTTTTCTGGGAGTGCCTATTTAGCAGAAAATCACCTGGTTATAACACTTGACCTTTCAACAACCTATCAAACTTACTGTAAGATTTGTAACGAATTGATCGACGTACCTTTCTCCATTGAGGGGCTTTATATCACAGAAGAGGTAGAAAATATCTCCTCTAAAATTTTTGATTTAAAAGAACCTTTAAGAGATGCGATCCTTTTGGAAATTCCCTTATACAGTGAGTGTGAAGGCGGATGCTCAATGCGTAAAGACTTAAACAAATATTTCAAACAAGACTCTGTCTTAACCTTTAAGGAGATCTAACAATGGCAGTACCCAGAGGTCGTCACTCAAATGCGAAAAAGAATAGCAAACTAGCTCATTTAGCAAAAAAACCTAAAGCTTTTACTGTTTGCGTAAACTGCAAAAACTCGATTCTTCCTCACCACGCTTGTCCTTCATGCGGACAATATAAAGGAAGAAGTTACGGCGCTGTAAAAGAGGCGTAGTATTAATCTATTTTTTAGTGTAAACTAACATCAATAATAGATTGTAATACTAGGCGTATAAATGAAAGAAATTCTTTTAAATATTGAGTCTAAGGAGACTCGACTTGCAACTCTTTGCGATAAACGATTGCAAGAACTTGTTGTTGAGCGTAAAAAAAATCGGCAAATCACCGGTAATATCTACCGTGGAAGAGTCACAAACATTCTCCGAAATATTCAATCTGCTTTTATTGATATTGGTGAAGGCGATAATGGATTTATTCACATCTCCGATATTGTCGAAAATACTCAGAAGTTTCAAGAGCTCTTTGATATGGACTTCGAGTGGGAGTATGATCCCGCCTCTTATGAAGCTAACAAGAATAAAGAGACCGATATCACTAAGATCCTTCAGAAAGATCAAACAGTTTTAGTCCAAGTTGTTAAGGAAGCTATAGGAACAAAAGGTGCAAGACTCACCTCAAACCTATCCATCCCAGGAAGGTATCTTGTCCTCCTCCCTAACACCTCGCATAGGGGCGTCTCAAAAAAGATTTCTGACCCCGCATCCCGAGAGAGGCTTAAACAAATTATTCGCTCGTTTGAAATGCCGACCGATATGGGGCTGATTTGCAGAACTGCAAGCACACTTGCCTCTACCGACCAGCTTGTAGAAGAGGCTCATGAACTTGTAGAGACCTGGAACAGAATTATTGATGGTTTCCAAAAAGCTGATGGAGCTTCCTGCCTCTATAAAGAGTCAGATCTTATCAAGAAAGCGGTTATGACGGCTCTTGATAAAAAATTTCACCGCATTTTGATCGACAACCATGCAACCTATAATGCCTGTTTAAAAATGTATAATCGGTATAAGGATGAGGATCAATCGTTAAAAATTGAGTACTATCGTGACAAAATTCCGATGTTTAAAAAATTCAATGTAGAAAAAGAGATAGAAAAAGCTCTTGCTAGAAAAATTTGGTTAAATTGCGGAGGCTATCTCTACTTTGATCGAACTGAAGCTATGTATACCATCGACGTAAACTCCGGAAGAAGTCAAAAAAATGACTCAACGGGTGATGTGGAAGAGACACTCGTAAAAATCAACATGGAAGCTGCTGATGAAATCGCAAGACAACTCAGAGTTAGAAATGTGGGAGGTCTTGTCGTCTGCGACTTTATTGATATGCGTTCAAGAAAAAATCAAAGAAGAGTCCTGGAACGCTTGAAAGAGGCGATGAAAGATGATTCAGCCAAGTGTACTATCCTAGGAATGAGTGAGTTTGGCCTAGTTGAAATGACTAGACAAAGAAGCCGAGAATCTCTGATGCAGACCCTTTTCACAGACTGCCCTTACTGCTCAGGAAAAGGGCTTATTAAAAATTACGAGAGCATCTCTATTGAATTAGAGCGCTCGCTAAAAGAGATTATTTTGCACCACGAAGAGTCCGCTCTACAAGTTACTGTCCATCCAGAACTCAACCACTTTCTTGAACACACGGATAAACGTTATCTTGAAAAAATGGCAACGAAATTGAATGCAACCATTAGTTTTAAAGAAAATGATCTATTACATTTAAATGATTTTGAAATTTTCTCAAGTTTAGATGGAAAAAGGCTTGAATACTAATACACCTTTTAGAGATTTGATAGAGCCTTTTAAGGCAAAAGCTCCTGACAGCAAGTACTGGAAAATCATGGCTGATTTTCTAGACGACTTTGAAACGATCATAACTCTAAAAGGATTAGATAAAAACTTTTATAGACCCCATCTAACCTCTTACGCAAAACTAGTCTTAGATCAGATTCAATCTCCGGTTACTTTTGAACCCTACCACAGATCTGTAAGAGAGCCGTTTAATCATTACGAATTTGGGGCAATTCTTTTTGGAGCTTTAATCGATTTTAAAAATTCTGCCCTTTTTGGAATTGAAACTCTTAAAGAGATCGAATCTATTTTAGATCGCGGAGAAAATGTCGTTATTTTTGCCAATCACCAGATTGAGGCCGATCCTCAAGCTCTAGATCTCTTACTCAAAACTAAATTTCCTAATCTTGCAGATAAAATCACCTTTGTAGCAGGGGAGCGTGTCGTTACAGACGCCTTAGCTGTCCCCTTTAGCCTTGGCACAAATCTATTCTGCGTCTATTCAAAAAAATATTTCGATGTCTATCCCGATCGAAAGACTCAAATGATGGAGCACAACAAGTGCACTATGCTTAGACTCGGAGAGCATTTAGACAACGGTTCTGAGCTGATTGTGATTTTTCCAAGTGGTGGTCGAGACCGTCCTGATGAAACTGGGGTTGTTAGAGTTTCAAAATTTGACCCCCAAAGCATTGAGCTGCTCTATCTTTTAGGGAGAAAAGCAAAGTCTCCGACTCACTATTTTCCTCTAGCCTTATCCACCCATGATCTCCTCCCTCCTCCAGAAGAGCTTCAAATCGATCTTGGAGAAAAAAGACCCACAAACGAGGCCTCAGTTTTTTTTCATTTTGGAAAAGAAATTGATATGGAGAATTTCCCAAATTCTGATACAACAGATAGAATTAAAAGAAAAGATTATAGAGCTAGCTACATTTGCAGCCTAGTCACAGAAATGTATGAGAAATTTCCTAATTAGGAGCGCCACATGTTAAAAGTAATGCCCACATTATTGTTTATTTGCTATGCAAATGCTGCTACCTATGAAATTGTTGAAGACCAAAATCCCCTCCAAATCCTTACCCCCTCCTTAAAATGCAGAAAATCGATTAAGATTCGTTTGGAAAATGGACTAGAGGCCTACATTGTTTCAGATCCTGATGCAAATCAATCTGCCGCTGCTCTCTCTGTGGAGTGTGGATCGATTCATGATCCTGAAGAGTATCCAGGAATGGCCCACTTTTGTGAGCATATGCTCTTTATGGGCTCGAAAAAATATCCTGATGAAAACACGTTTTGGCAAAAAATTACAGATAATTGCGGAACTACGAACGCTTATACAAAGCCCGACAGAACTGTTTATATGTTTTCTATTAATCACGAAAATTTCACAGAAACTCTAGATGTCTTTTCTGGTTTTTTTACTGGCCCTCTTTTTAAGACTGATGCAGTCAAACGGGAACTCAATGCTGTCAATCAGGAACATCTTAAAAACGTCGAGCATGATGGCTGGCGAGAATTCATGGTTCTTAAAGAGACTTGTAATCAAAAAAATCCGATGAGTAAATTCAGCACGGGAACTGCAGCTACTTTAAGCATTATCCCGATTGAAACCTTAAAAAATTGGTATCAATCTAATTATACTGCAAATCAAATGCACCTGGTTATTTATTCAAAAGAGCCGTTAGAAAGCCTTGTAACAACAACTGTTTCTATATTTTCTGAGGTCCCATCAGGGTCTATTTGCAAAACAGGATCTGAGCCCCTTTTTAGCGCTGGGCAAAAAGGACATATTACTTATATCGAGCCGATTAAAAATCTAAAACGGGCAAGCCTTGCTTGGGAAATGCCTCCAGAAGTTGCAGCAGACTCTGACGGAAGATTACCTGATTTAATCGCCTACGCTCTTAATTATAAGGGGGATCACAGCCTTTTCCAATCTCTAAGAGAAGAGGGATTGATTGAGGGACTCTACGCAGAAAGTGACCGGCTTGGAAAAAATTTAGTTCTTTTAAACTTGAGTATTGATCTAACAAAATCTGGGCTACAAAACTTAGACGCAGTGTTTTCTAGGGTTTTTCAAACTCTATCTCATTTAAAGCAAACCTCAATCCCTCCCCATCTCTTTAACGAATATAAAAAAATGGCTGAGATTGACTACCAATGGCAATCGAGATATTCAGCATTTAATTATGTCTCTGAGATCGCAGACACCATGGTAGATGAAAAACTTTCAACCTTTCCTCTGAAAAGCACCTCAATTTACGCATACAAGCCAAAAGCGCTTCAAGAAGTTTTAATAAAAATGACACCAGAGAACACCGTTTTTTTTGTAACTGCTCCTGCAGAATTAACCAAACAGAAGCACGATAGACAGGAAAAATGGATGAATGTCTCCTATACAACGGTAAAAATTGAGGAACAAAAACTGCATGCATGGGCAAATATTAAGCCAAACCCAAAACTGGGAATGTCAGCTCCTAACAAATTTATCCCAAACAACCTAAGCCTTATCTCTAATGAAAAAGAGACCCTCGCCGAAGTCCCTGAAGTTTTAGTGGATGACCCTTCCAGCAAATGCTATTTTATAAAAGACACCTACTACCTTATCCCCTCGGTCTCTTTGCAGGTGGGTATTAAATCCCCCCTAATCACCGCTCAAGTAAAAAGCATTGCGTGCACAGATCTCCTCGTCCTTCATCTACACAGAAAATTGACTCCAACATTGTTTAGCGCAAACAGGGCTGGACTCTCAGCGGGCTTTTCAAAAGCAGACTTGAAGCTCTATTTATCTGTAGATGGCTATTCAGACAAGATCGGCCTTTTAACGACTACTCTTATTGACGCGCTAAAAGGGCCAGCCGTAACAAAAGAGGAATTTGAACTAATAAAGGACGAATTATCTAACACTTATGAAAATCAAAACCTCAATCTCCCCTACTTTCAAGCCTCTAGCCTCCTTCTTAACAATCTTTATAACAATTACCCCCTTGGCTCTGAATTGTATGAAGCCCTTAGCGCTTTAACTTACGAAGATTTTATCACCTTCCAGGAAAGTGTTTTTAACCAAGCCTACTTAGAAGGAACAATCTCTGGAAATATCGAATCTGTCGGTGCATTAGAACTTTGGAGACAAATACAAAAAAATTTATCTGCCACAGTCTATCCTAGCTCTGAGCACGCAAAAAAGAAAATCCTCTTCCTTCCCGATTCAAAAGGCCCCTTTCTTATTAAAAAGGAGACCCCCCTGCAGGGCAATGCTGCTATTCTAATGCTTCAATTTAAAGAGACTGGCCCTCATGCTGTCATTTCTGAGCAAATTTTATCCAAAGCAACTTCTGAAGCATTTTTTAATACGCTTCGTACGAAACAGCAAATTGCCTACATTGCAAGAAGCTGGGGAAAAGAGGAGGAAAATCAACTTCTACTCTTTTTTGCCGTTCACTCGGCCACTCATCCTCCAGAAGAGTTATTGGCAAGATTTGAACTATTTTTAGAGGATTTTAGTCACAATTTTGAAACCTATGTTCCTCAAGAAAGATTCCTTGCAATCAAGCAATCCATTCTTATTAACCTCTCTAAGCCGCCCGAGAATCTCTCTACCTATGCAAGCGAAATTAATACCCTAGCATTTTCCTGGAATGGCGATTTTACGAAAAAATCTAAGCTCATAAAAGCTGCTGAAGCGCTCTCCTATGAGGAATTTAAAGCAACTTCTCTCGCCTTTTTATCCAGACAAAACACAAAGCGGATCGCCTTTTTAGTTCAAGGAGCCACATCTCCAGAAATGCCTTTTTTCTACAATCCTATCTCCTCAATAGATCTTAAAATCCATCAACACTAAAGGAATTTATGCTTATTTCTATTTTAGCTACTTCCCTTTTTGCCATCATCGGAGGCCCCTCCACAGGAAAAACCTCAATCATTAACGCCCTTCACGAAGAGGGTCACATTATTTGTAGAGAGACAGCTACCGACATAAGCCTGGAAGAGCAAGCTAAAGGCTGCCTAGCTCCCTGGAATGAATCTGGTTTTGAAAGAAAAGTCTTTGATGAAAAACTTCACAGAGAAATCCATGCAACCAAATTAGCAAATGAGCAGAATAAATCGGCAATTTTTATAGACAGAGGACTTCTTGACCAACTGGTCTACCTAGAAGTTCTTAATAAACAAGAGAGTGATGAAGCTAAATACATTGAATCCAAACTTAAAGAGCTCAACTGCCACTCCCGCTACAAAGCGATCTTCTATGTGGAACCTCACTCTGGAAACGACTTTCAATTTACCTCTAACAGCGTACGTTGCGAAGATACTCAAAGAGCTCTCCTGATCGCTGAAAAGCTTAAGGCAGTTTATGCTCAAACAGGTCTCCCTATTATTACAGTACCGCCAAATCTTACCCCAAAAGAGAGGGCCCACTTTATTCTAAATAAGACAAGAGAGCTTAATTAAAACCGGCCCCGCTACTTATTCCCCCTTAGGGCAGAGAGAATACATAACAGGACAGATTTAAATTTCCATGTTGTGATACACTTCATCCACATCGTCTATCGTTTCTAACCACTCTATTAACGCCTCATTTTTTTCTTTTAACTCTCCCTCACAAGGAATAAGCGTTTTTGGGATCATTTCAATACTTACTTCTGAGGATGGAAAGCCAGCCGACTCTAACCCCTCCTTAACTTGGATCAATTGATCTGGAGGAGTTATGACAAAATAGGCCTCATCTTCTTCACTAAAATCTTCTGCCCCTTTATCTAGAGCCGCCAAAAGGAGGGCATCTGAATCTATATTTGCTTTCGGAAATTGAATAATCCCCTTTTGGTCAAATTGATAACTAACAGCGCCTGGAGTTGCTATCACACCTCCCCTTTTATTAATAGCAATCCGAATATCAGAAAATGTTCGGTTTTTATTATCTGTCATCGCTTCACACAAAATACCAACGCCCCCATAACCGTAAAGCTCATATGTGATTGCGTCATATTGAGTATCAGAGCTTTCTGCCTTTTTAATATTTCTTTCGACATTGTCACTAGGCAAATTAACAGCTTTTGCCTTCTGAAGAGCGAGACGTAATCTAGCGTTTGTCTTTGGGTCTGATCCGCCCTGCTTAACCGCAGTAATAATCTCTTTAGTTACTTTAGAAAATGCCTTCCCTTTTTTTGCGTCGGCTCTCTCTTTTTTATGCTTAATATTAGCCCACTTACTATGCCCTGCCATATCTAGACCTCAACGTTACTTAAATCCATTTGCATCATCACTTTTGAATGATAAGAACCATCTGCCTCTTTTAAAAACTTTTCATGCTTGCCATAGGTTTTAAATCCCAGGCGGGTATAAAGATTAAAAGCGGGATTCCCCTCATACACTTCCAAATGAAGATTTTTAATTCCAAATTTATATTTTGCTTCATGCATCACATACTTTAAAAGTCTTGTTCCAATTCCCTTTCCCCGGTGTTCTTCAGCAACAACAATCGCAAACAGGCTTTGATATTTTAGTTTTTCAAACGAGTTAACATAGAGATTTGCTACGCCGCAAGGAACTCCATTCACTTCTGCTGTAAAAGCAGACCCTTGTCTGGCATAAATTTGCCACACCTTTAGAGCGTCTTCCACTTCCTGGATATTGCTCATGGGGAACCATCCGAGGACAACAGGATCCATCAACCATTTTTTTAGATAAAAGAGATCCGCGTCACACATCACTCTCATAGTTACTTCTGGGTACCATTCCTTTTTCATTTAAACCAAATCTCCCAAATTTCTCGCCCTACAAAACCTTCAGGAAACTCTACATAATTTCCTTGTTCTACAATTTTTTTAAATCCTTGCTTTCGCAATAGCCCAATCAAAGGACACCCAGAAAAGACCTCAATATGCATCGATTCGATTCTGGTAAACTTTGTCTTCGCTAAATTTAAAATATTTTTTAATAGAGACTCGCCGATTCCCCTCCTTTGATGCTCAGGGGAAACTGCAATATAGAGCATGCTCAAATGAGCAACTTTCAGATAGGGCATCAAAAAAATTGTCGCGACACCTACCGGTTCACCGCGGTAAAGAGCTGTTAAGCTACACTTATACCTTGAAAATCCGATCCAATTGCGGACAAATCCCTCTACATCCAAATCCGATGTTGGAGGATACCACTTTCTCATATCTGGGTTTAAAACCCAACCTCTTAAGCTAGACTCATCTCCAATCGAAGAATATCGAATATCGTAGTCTGTCTCCTCTGTTACCTTAGTGCTCATTTATCCAAACTCCTTTAAATACGCCTCAACAAATCCATCTAAATCTCCGTCCATTACTGATCCCACGTCACCTACTTCATACTTCGTTCGGGCATCTTTAACGAGAGTATAGGGTTGAAATACATAATTACGGATTTGCGAACCCCAAGCAATCTCTTTTTTTTCCCCTTGGAGATCTTTAATTGACTGACTCCGCTCTTCAACTAACTTTTGATAAATTTTTGCCTTTAACATCTTTAAACACTGTTCACGATTTTTTATCTGACTACGCTCATTTTGGCAAGTAGCAACAAGTCCGGTTGGAAGATGTGTCATACGAACGGCTGAATCTGTCGTGTTAACGTGCTGACCACCCGCCCCACTTGATCTATAAGTGTCCACTCTAAGATCGTCTGGAGGAATATCGACTTCAATAGCCTCATCGATTTCGGGGGTAACTTCAACCGATGCAAAGCTTGTGTGCCTCTTAGCATTGCTATCAAAGGGTGAAATACGGACAAGCCTATGAACCCCTTTCTCAGCCTTGCAATACCCGTAAGCAAAAGGGCCTGTTATCTTAAAGGTAATACTTTTTAGCCCTGCTACATCCCCACTCATTCTATCAATTTCTTCTAAACTCCATTTTCTTTTCTGAGCCCACCTCTGGTACATTCGACCAAGCATTTCTACCCAATCACACGCCTCTGTACCTCCAGCTCCAGCATTAATACTCAAATAACAATTTTTTGTATCAAACTCTCCTGATAGCATTTTTTTAATTTCTAGGTCAGAAAGATCTTTTTTTACTTTCAAAAGCTCCTTTTCAAGCTCATCAATAAACGCTGGATCCCCCTCACGAAATGCATCTATATAAATGCCCCGAATGGAGTCAAAAGGCAAAAAAGCTTGTTGAAAAGGTAGGGTCCAAACCCTGAGATCTTTAATTTTTTGAATCACAAGAGCTGCATTTTCTTGATTTTCCCAAAAATCGGAACGCTCCATTTGCGATTCTAATTCCTTAACTTCACAATTCTTTGCATCTAAGTCAAAGACACCTCTTCATTTCATCAAATCTTGCAGTCAAATCTTTAACCACTTGCGAAAACTCATCTAGACTTATTGCCACCTGTTAACTCCTGTTTTTCTTATTAGAATATCGAAACCGTGAGAAAAAATCTTCCTATTTATTTTGTGCAATCAGAGCATTGCAACAATCAGAGATTATCTGAAAAGCCAGCTCCGATCTCAATGGAAATTCAAAAGGGGCTCAATTATCCCAACTAATTTCTACACCTATGCTTAAGTATACATACATTTAAAAACAGCACTACCTTTGCGGGGAAAAATTAATTTAACAACCAGAGTCAACATATCAAATTAAAATTATTTATACGCAAATATAAACTTAATCTCTCCTTTACATAAATTCTGCTTGCCATATAATAAATGGAATTTTGAATAAACAAACTAATTTAAATAAATTTTATAGGAGAAGTATATGCGTTGTTTACCTTCATGTTGTTCCTCAATTTCGCTAGGAGGATGTTGGGCCGGAACTAAAAGTTTAGCGTCTGGTTGCACGAATAAAACTGTTTATGCTGCTAAATATCTTTGGGCAGGCGTTGCAACAGGCGCTTGCGCTGCATTTGCTGCAGTTGTAGCGAGCCCCTTTCTAGCTCTTAGCTGTTTAGCAATCGGCGCTCTCGTAATGGCTATTGCTGCAAGAAGATTTGGTATTTGCAACCAAAATACCGAAGCTCTAAGAAGAGACGAAGAGAGCACACCACCCCCATTACCCGAGCCTAGAGATCATTCTGTTCCTCCTGAAGCTGGAGTTCTGCCAAGCTCTTCTCGCCGTAATAGTGGAGATCCAAGTGATGGAAAACAAGGAGCTGCTTAGTAGTTCCCTTATTTAGGTCTAGGAGAAAAAGAGGAGAAAATTTTCTCCTCTTTTTTCATTAGAGCTTGCGAAAAATCCTCCTCTCGTGCACAAGAAAGATAAATAGGAACATTTTTAAATTATTTGTCTTTCGACAGAGGAGAACTTATGGTAGTTAAAAAGAAACCAACAAAGGCTGCGCCTAAGGCTAAAGCAGCCCCAAAAGCTAAAGTTGCAACAAAAGCTAAAGCTGCTCCAAAGGCTAAAGCTGCACCAAGAGCTAAAAGTGGAACATCTGCTTTTATGAAACCTCTCGCTTTAAGCGAAGAACTTCAAGCAGTGGTTGGAAAAGGTCCGATGCCAAGAACAGAAGTTGTAAAAAAACTCTGGGTCTACATTAAAAAGAACGATCTTCAAGATGCTAAAAATAGAAGAAATATCAATGCTGATGAAAAATTAGCCCCTATTTTCAAAAAGAAAACTGTCAATATGTTTGAGATGACTAAGCTCATTAGCAAACATTTAAAATAAATATTTTTCCTTCTTTCTGGGGGTTTGCACAAAACCCCCCTATTCGTTAAACTACTCCCCTATGAAGCACAAAATGATCATCGCCTATGATGGAACAGATTTTTTAGGGTGGCAGACACAAGGAAATGGGAAAACCGTTCAAGAAATTATTGAAACCGCCCTATTTCAAATTACTCAAAAAAAAATAGTGGTGACAGGCTCTGGAAGAACTGATAGCGGAGTTCATGCTGAAGGACAAGTAGCCCACTTTATTCTTGAAAATTCCCCCGTCTGTTTGAAAAGCCTAAATAGTCTTTTACCTACCGCGATTCGTGTTCTCTCTATAGAGGAAGCAGACCCCAATTTTCATGCAAGATTTTCTGCAAAAGAAAAAATTTACCACTACCATATAACAACGGATAAGGTTCAACTTCCCACTTTAAGGCGATTTGCCCTACACTCTACCTTCCCTCTTGACCTCGAAAAAATTTTAGAAGCGATTCCCCATTTTTTAGGGACAAAAAACTTTGCCTCTTTTGCAAATGAGCTTAATCCAAAAAAAAACCCCATTAAAACTCTCTATGAACTCTCCCTCAACCCCACCCAAACCGGTTTTACACTAAAATTTCGAGGAAATGGTTTCCTCTATAAAATGGTCCGCAATATCACTGGCACCCTTCTCGATATCGGTCGGGGTAAAATCGCCCCAAATTCGATCCCGGAGATCTTAAATGCCCATTCTCGCCCTTTTGCTGGCAAGACAGCCCCCCCTCATGGCCTTTTTTTACAAACGGTTCTTTACTAAGATTTGTCATTTATTGTATAATCTCGCCATGGTAAAACTTGCCGATGTGGCGGAATGGTAGACGCGATAGACTCAAAATCTATTCTTGGTTGCCAGGGTGCTGGTTCGAGTCCAGTCATCGGCAAATTAGTCTTACTTGACTTCGACGGATTACTTGTCGATACAGAAAAACTGCATTTTTATGCGTATCAAAAGGCTCTTCTTCAATGGGAGAGCCCTCTTGATATCGATTTTTCCACTTATATAAAATTAGCTCACCACTCTTCTGGAACTGGTTTAAAGGATTTTATAGCTGCCCTCTATCCTAAACTCAGCAATCTCTGGGGAGAAATTAGAAATAAAAAGCTCCAAATTTACTCAGAGCTTATTGAGTCAAATATTACCCTTATGCCTTTTGTAGAGGAATTTCTCCTACATCTAGAAAGAGAAAAAATCCCCTCTTGCGTTGTGACAAACTCTCTAAAAAAAGATACAGATTGTATACGAAAGAAACTTCCCCTGCTAAACAAAATCCCCCTTTGGATCACAAGAGAGGATTACTCCTCCCCAAAACCCTCACCTGACGGCTACCTCGCAGCACTGAAACTCTACCCAAACATTTCCCCCTCTGAGACGACGGGGTTTGAAGACACCTTAAAAGGAATTACAGCACTCAAGTTAGCTGGGATAAATCCTATCTTGATCTGTGACCCCTCTCACCCACAACTTCAACAAGGGGAAAAAATTACCCACTTTTCCTCATTTTTCGATTTTTTACAGAAAAAATAGCCGAGAGGGCTTTATTTTATCTTATTTGCCTTAGCCCAATCAAAGGTGACAGGTTCTGAGGTTTTCCGATCCATTCTGACCTCAATAGTAATATAAGGATAGGGATGACGATTGTCAAAATCGCGACCCTCATTTTTTTCATGAATATAGAGGAGAATCTCCTTATTATACCAACCTGGATGCTTTACCCCTTCACGATTTTTTTGACACTTGATAAAACGGTTATATTCCCCATTTTGGTTCGTTTGGTAAAAATCCATAATCCAACGAACAATTTCTAAAGGCCTTTCTTCATAATCCTCGACGTAAAAATCGACTTCAGCTCCAATCTGATGCTTGGAAGTTTGAGCCCTAGGCGAGGGGTCGGCATAATAATTGTGCTGAGGGCACCTGTGGCCCGTTGTGATTACAAGCGACTTTCCACTTTTTTCACCCACATAATTTAACAAGTCTATTAAAATGGGATAAATAAACTCTTGATTGTCACAAAGGGGTAGCCCATGTTTTTCAAGACCCGCGCAGTCAAGAATTTCCTCTTTTGCTTTCTGACCCCTTCTAGGGGGATTGACATCACTTCCTTTACAACGAAAATACTCTTTTGTTAACTTAACAACGGAACCTTGTGAGCTCTCTTCCCAGGGATAATTTTCCCTTTTTTTCTCTTTTGAAACAATTTCGGGAAACATTTTTTCTGAATGTAACCTGTAGATGATTTCTTTTTTTTCATTATACTTACGCACTTTTTCATTCTCAGACTCATCCATCCGAGAACAACTGACAAGCAAGAGAGGAATTAAAAAAACTCTACCTTTGATCGACTTCATTTCTGACCCTTAGAAATTCTAGCGCAGAGGTAGCTTGTAAAAATGGATTAACTTTGACCTCTTCTTCTAAAGTACGGAGAGTAATTTCCCCCAAAATATTATGCCCCCCAAAGATTAAGGTATCATTAGGCAATCTCAAAATCTTTTGGAGAGATTCAAAATATTCAACCTCGTCTCCTTCAAGCATTTTTCCACACCCCCCCAAAAACAGAGCATCGCCAGAAAAAAGGGCTTTGCATTCGGGAAAATAGTATCCTAAATGATCTAATGTGTGCCCTGGCAATCCTAAAACTTTCACTGTAAAAGGGGAAATCAAGCACTCATCTTCATCAAAAACCTCTTGATCCAAAAACTCGAGCTCTTCATGCTTGGGGCCTATAATCGTAGCCCCTCTCTTTTCTTTTAAAAACTCTGCATCTTCGACATGCGCTTTGTGATGATGCGTTAACAAAATTGCATCTAACTTTAAGCCTTCTTGTTCGAGGATTTTCTCAATAGCCTCCCCATCACCTGGGTCGATAGAAATCGCAATTTTATGGGAGGAAATCAAATAACTAAAACAGTTTTTCCCATACGGAATTTGATGAATTTCGTATTCTCCATCACTATTTTGGTATTCCCAAACCTTTGTCATATCTTTTTAAGATACCACATACTCTAAATAATGATCTATGATCGGTTGTAATCTTCTGTAAACTTCCCTTTCTGCCTCGGCATCTTTAAACCCTTTCCGCACATCAAAAGAGAGTGCATAAACAACAGGCTTAAGCGCTATTTGGTAAGCCACCTCTTCCTCTAACTCCATTTCTAGAAGGACTGTTTTAGAAATTATCAATTCAGATACAATCTTTTTGCACCTCTCCATGCTTGCAAAAAATAGAGAGATCGCATCTTTGACATCTTGATCTTTCACGCCGAGACTTGTCCCTCTGACTAATTCCTCTATCTCTTGTTTGGAAACCTTAGTAGAATGTTGGCTCCAGTTAGGGTCAAAAGGGATATTTGTAAAAGGCAATCCTTTTGCACTTGCCTTTATAAATCTACGATCGTGATATTGGGCTGCAACGGCATCAAAAACATCTCGTTCCATTTTCCATTTTGTAAGAGTTAACAGCTCATTTTCTTTCCAAATTACATCCCCTGCCCTTTCTGGACTCTCTTCAAGAGTGCAATGAAGATCACTCATTACCCCTTTTGCATATCTTTTTCCCGATTCATAGGACAAATCTACACCGGCAAAAATAATAGGATTACACCCTAAATAAATTGCTGTCATAAGAGCAATTGCTGTAACTGAAAGGGCCTCTTCACCAAGCCCTTTTAAAATTTCATAATCCCTAATTCCAAGCAGCTCTTCCATCCACTTCTCTAAAAGACCGCCAGTGCCTGTAACTAAATACCCTATAGGGCCTGAATGTGTATAAAAAACATTTGGCTCCAGTCTACAGCCGAAAATCAGAGGGGTATCATACGCTGTATGAAATGCAAGTCTTGTAAATTCTTCAGGATTTGGATCAATTGCAAATAAAAGATCTGGGACAATCCCATTTGCTCCAAGCGCCGTAATTGCTGATCCAGCAGCCATAACCAAAGCTTTTGATTTAAGACTTTTTAATTCCTCAGTGAGATCTTGCAAGGAGGGCCCAGCTCCACAAATTACTGCCGGAATATCTTTAAATCGATCTTTCCAAAGACCTACGTCAAAAGCCTCCGAAAGCCTTTGAAAATTCTTAAGTAAATTTTTTGCAAGTTTGTGCCCATAGATCATCTCCAAATGAATTGCAGATTCAAGAGCGGCTTTTCTATACAGTAAATTTTCTATTTCCCCATATCTTTCCGAGTTTGGATGGAGGGAAATAACCCCTATTTTTTCATACGGAAACGCAGAGGTAACTTCTGAAATAAATTCTTCTAGAGGGTTATATCCCAGATAAAATTTCAAATGTATCCGGGGATGATGTAAAAGATCGCCCTCCAATTTTTTGAGCGCCTCCATCCGATCCTCTAAAAAAACAATCTCTCTTCTTGCATCCCCCTCTATCCAAATCCGTAACGAATCTACGTGGGGAGAAATTCCATAAACATAAAGAATTTCAAATTCTGAAGAAATTTGCCCTTTGTACTCCTCCCAATGAACATCTTCCTCCCCCTCAAAAAACTGAGAGAGCACCTCTAAATCGGGATATCTTGCTAACACCATAACAGCTGCCCCTCTTTCCAAATCCCTTTTTTCTCTAAAACGACTGCCCCTTGCTCATACCTTTTAAAAACATATTCATCTCCGACAAATACCCCCTCCGACTTCAAATCCCCGGAATCTGTATAAAGCCTTCTATCAAATTGTTGTGGATTTTGGTACAACATCTCTTCAACCACCACCCCTTTCTCATTTTTTCTCACATACCGATTGACTGGAAGGTCCGATTTAAATTCTGCAATTAAGCGCTCCCCCCCCTCCTCTCCCCGAATCGTATGCTTTCCCTCCTTTTTCCCCTTGTTATAAATCCCCTCCCTGAGAACAACCCCATTTTTTGCATACAAGTAAAATTCTCCATGTAAGGTCTCTTCTAAAAACCCCACCCTCGACCTTACCTGACCGGTAGGATAAAATCTAAAGACTTGCTGAAATTCAAGCACTCTCAGTGCAAATAGAGCCATTTGAATCACCTCTTCAGTATCCGAAGAGCCCACCTTTTTATAAAAATCTTTTAGCAAATTCCACAACGGGAGAATCAAGTATTCAAAAAGAGGTTCACAAATTAGTTCTGCCTCTAACAAAACCTTCTCTCTTTGTAATTTTTTTTCAGTTACTCCAATCTTTAATTGCTCCAAAAAATGGCTAATTTTTAATTTTAAGGAGCCATCATTTATTGTTTCAATTACCCTTTGAAGTTTACAAGGATCTATTGCACCAAAAACTGTATCATACTTAATATCAGAATGGACCGTTTCATACCCCTTCATCCAAGAGAGCCCCTCCTTGAGATCCCGACGCTCTCCCCCATCCATTCCGATTAGTGTGACTGAATCACATCCTAAAAAAGATAGACCATTTAGGGCAAAACAACCTGCATTCCAACCCGGATCAAAAAAAAAGGGATCGATCCCTATTTCTCTATAAATCCACTCCTCTATCTCAAAGCTGTTAGAGCTCCCCATCCAAATTTTAGCCCCTTGATGCATTTTAAAAAGATGGCGGCTCATCCTATTTTGATAGAAAAGGGGGAATGAGTGCCCCCTAATTACCTCATACCCTTCTAAAGCAGGCCATGGGTCGACAAAAAACCACCCATCAATTCTTACACCCCACTCAATAAGCTTTAAAACTGCAGAGCCTGCTGCAAAAATCAGACCACTCCCTTGAAAATTTATAATTTTTTCCCGACTCTGATCTAAACTAGGCCCCGATCCACAAATAAGCGCTGCCGAATTGTTATAAATCCCCTTCATCCCCTTTCCGTGAACAAACGATTTTGTCGACAAAAGATTTTCTTGGATATTTTGAAGAATCGTCTTTCCTAAATCTTGGTACTCAGAGAGGGCTAAATGGACCTCATCAAGGGACTTTTTTAGTTCTGTGAGCTCTCCAACAAATTGATGCTTTTTGAAACAGGCGATTTTTGCAACAATCTGATAACCAGCAGGCTCATCGGTTATGATCGTAATATTTGCATGAGGAACAAACTCATTTATCCCCAAAAACGCCCCGATCTTTTCCAAACTTTTTTCAACAAAAATCACCTGCCCCCCCCTCTCTAGAAAAGGAGCTATCGATGCAAAACAATTTATAACTGATTCAATAAAAATAATTTCTGTATCAAATACAACTGGAATATCGATTTTTGGGAACTCATACCCCCCCTCATCGATACAATAAAGTTTAAATGCTAGATACGGGTTTTTCTCTTGCAGCCAATGCCAAACCAGCGAGTTCTTGGTAGGGGATAAGTCCATCTCTTACAATCTCTCCATTTTGATCCGCTATTAATAGACCTTGCCCATTTGCAATCGCAACAAAGCTAGCATCTACATAGAAATTATATCCCAAAACTTGGTCTAACGCGTTAATAGACAGAGGGATTGCCTTACATTCTACCAAAAGAAGTGGATAAAGTGGATACTTTTGCGAAATTTGTGTAGAAAAGCAGACTAGATCAAACCTCCTTTTGGGAACTTTTATCCCTTTTAAATGGGGGAAAGAGGAGAGCTCTTTTTCAATTCCTAAAAGCTCTTTAGGGTATCCAAAGCGATTAACCATTTGATCGACAAGAACTTGCCTAATTACATCTTCCGGTCTCATTCTAATTCCAACACCCCTAAAGTTTCGTCTCTTCTCAGATACATCGCCTTAAGTTTTTGATCTTCCTCGCTTCTATAAATCAAAAAATGATCTCCACTTAAATCGATCCTCATCGTCGCTTCCTGCAACGTAAGCAGGGGGATTACTCGCCTCTTTTCTTTCACAACCAGTGGAGGGGCAAACTCGGCTTCAAGTCTCTTTGTAGAAATTTCCTCAATCTGATCGTTAATAAAATCAACATCTTGCGTCTTTTTCTCTAAAATTTGAATCGAGCGCTCTTCCATCTCTGAAGGCTTTTTATTATGGTGATCTTGTATTCTTGTTTTCCACTTTCGAATCTTTCTTTTCAACTTATCGCACGCAAGATCAATAGCATAGTACATATCGTCCATTTTCGACTGCGATCTTTTTACCATAGCATGAGTAACTACGATTCTAAAATGGGAAAATTTATACTCAATTTCTATATGGTGCTCTTCCCTCTCAATTTTCAAATAGACGTGGATTCCAATGACAGGCGGGGTCATCTCTTCTATCTTTCTAATTCTAGATACAATATGCTCTCTTAATGCTGCGGTGACTTCTAAATTTTTTCCAAAAATGATAACATGATCACTGTTTTGAAGATCTAACGATTTGATAGTCTGTGCCATAAAAAACACCTTCCCCTCTTTTCATCAGACTCTACTCAAAACCAACTATATTGTCAAAATCACCGCAACAATCACAAATTACACTCTTTTAATCTAGACAACTGCTTTTCTCTCGGCAGCCTTTTCTTCCATAAGAGCACCAAATTGAGCATGTGTAAACGATGCAGCTTTTTTAGCAGCTTCTCTTTGATCTGGTGAAGCAAGCCCTTTTTTGTATTTACCATGACTATTCTGTCTTGATGAAATGTGTCCAGCTTGAGCATGATAATGAGCTCTCTGAGTAGAACCTCTAACTCCGTGCATATATACCCCTTTTTTTTGTTTTATTTTTTTTATAATTGGCGCATCGAGAGGGACTCGAACCCCCAACCACTTGGTCCGAAGCCAAGTACTCTATCCGATTGAGCTATCGATGCACAAAAGACGGCTTATATTATATATTTTTTCCGATTTTCATGCTACTCTATAAGGGTATGGATGCAATTGTTTTAAAAGCCACTAAGTACGAAGATGATGGGAGAATCCTAAAAATTTTTACCAAGGAGGCTGGTCTAGTTTCGGTTATTGTAAAGAAAATCAGCAAAAAGGGGACCTACTGGCAAACACTCACCTCACCCCTTGCTAGAGGGGAATTCCACCTAAAACAAGGAAACAGCGCTCTCTATACGTTAAGCGATGCAAGCCTTACCGACCCTTACCTAGAAATTCGAGAAAATCTTGATAAATTAGAAGCGGCCTGCACAATTCTCAGAGCCCTCCTCCTCTCCCAGCACCCCGAAAAAGCCTCCCCAGCCCTATTCCATCTCACCCTTGTCTACCTAAAAAAACTCAAAACATTTTCCACTCCAGCCCTAATTGCCCTGAGCTTCCAAATGAAGCTCCTCAACTTTGAAGGGCTCTTTCCTGAATCCAAAGAAGAGCTGCAAGAGACCATAGGGGCTGACGAATGGGTGCAGCTTCAATGCCTCTGTCACACAAAAACCTTCGACTTGCTGGAATCGATCTCCCCGAGCACTTTGCTAAAGAAAACTGCTGAAAGCCTTTTCCAAAGCCGAATCCGCGAGTACAACTAATATATTTTTTTGAACCTTACTATAGAACATTTTGCGGAAAGGGGGACTTGAACCCCCACGAGAAATCCCACTACCACCTCAAAGTAGCGCGTCTACCATTCCGCCACTTCCGCAAAAATTGAATTTTCAGCTATTATAGGAAAAACCTAAAAAGGATGCAAGCCTGAAACAACTATTTATATTTTTTGTCAGAATTTATCAACTTTGCATCAGCCCCTACATCGGCTCGTGCTGCAGATTTCACCCCTCCTGCTCTAACTACTCAATCGAAGCTTTTAAAAAACACGGCGCTCTAAAAGGGCTCTGGCTCACCCTAAAACGGATCCTGAAATGTCACCCCTTTCATAAAGGTGGCATCGACTTTCCGTAAAATCCTCTATGGAAGAATCAGTTCCTGACCCGGCTTAAGCTTGTCTGTTTTAAGATGATTAATTTCGCGAAGAGCTTCAATGGATACTTTATGCTTATTAGCAATCTTCCAAAGGCTCTCCCCGTCAGAGACAAGATGCTTTTTAACAACTTTTTCAGATTTAACAATCTCTTTTTGAGAAAAAAGATTTGGCAGAAAGGTTTTAAGGGCTTGAGCATGGACATAAGGCTCTGGAACAGGGAGGCCCGAAAATTCATAAAGTTTAAGCGCCGCTTGCTTCCGAACCTCGTCTGAACGAACGCTACAAAGAATTTGTTTAAGAAAAATATTGGTTGCGATCAGATTCTCTTTTAGAAGAAGGAGGATTTTATGCAACTGAATGTCAGGCAATTTTCTCTGCGCGTATTCCCCATCTAGAGTGATCCAAAGATAGGCTGCGCTTGAGGATCCTTTATCAATAGAATTTTGAAAAAGCTCTCTCATAGAGGGGAGAACTTCCCCCCCCTCTTTTATCCTAGAGAGCCATCTCTCTAGTTCCTCAAAATCTATCTCTAATAGAAATTGAATAATTTTTTCTTTAGAAATCGTCTCATCGAGCCGCTTTAATGATGTGTAGAGAAGATAAAACTCAGGGGTAGCCAAAAAAGCCTGCTCCAAGGAACTCTCTTTTAGAACCCCTTGCTTTTTTAGCTCGGCAAAAAGGCCCTCAAAGGAGAGGGGCCATTTCTCCTCTTTAACAAATTTTTCAATCATAGAAAAATCTAAATCATCCAAATTAGGAAAGACCTCTACATGAAAACTCTCCCCCCCCTCTTGATGAATAAATGTCAGCTTTCTCCTCTGGATCGGCTTACCTGAAATCACCTTTTCAAGATTTAAATAGTGGTAATTTACAAGGCAAGCAAGGGCTAAGTCTCTATTGGTATACCCATCTTGCAAGACTGTCTTCTCTTTCAGCTCTTTTACAAGTTCTTCAAAAGAGGCTTTAAAGTAGCCCGCCAAAACCTCTCCATTACTTTTTTCTAAAACAAATTGTTTAGCAACCTTTAGATCTTCTTGCTTGCCACTTCGGGAAACGTAAACAATAACTGTCACAAGCCCAATATTTAAAGTAACACTTACCAGCAAGAGTTTGGTCAAAAACCGAATTCTTCTCATCCAAGGATTATCAAAACTCTCCATTTCCATTCCTCTTGTATACAATCTTTTTGTGTATAAAACAACAATTAGGTATCATGAGTGGCATGAAAATTCCCTTTTCTTGGTTAGAGAAATATGTTTGCTTTTCCCAATCACCTACAGAGGTAAGTGATCTATTGACTCTATCGGGTCTAGAGGTTGAGAAAATTGAGTTTGACACCTTTGATTTTACCGGTGTCGTAATTGGACTCATTTCTGAAATTTCAGACCATCCAGACGCAGACAAGCTTAAAATATTAATCATTAGTGATGGCAACAAAGAGTATCAAGTTGTCTCAGGCGCCCCCCATCTTGAAAAAAACAGCAAAGTTGCTTTTGCAAAAGAGGGAGCTACCTTAAAAGGGATCGATGGAAAACCCTTAGTAATAAAAAAGGCAAAACTGAAGGGAATTGAGTCCTACGGAATGCTCTGCTCTGAAAAAGAGCTTGGCCTTTCCAATAATCACGAATCTGTCTTAACTCTACCACAAGAAGCTCCTCTTGGAGAAAATCTCTCTGATTTTTTACACGACCCCACACTCTCTATTGCACTCACACCCAATTTAGGACACTGCAGAAGTGTCATTGGGGTGGCAAGGGAACTTGCAGCCCATTTCAACCTCCCCCTCGCCCCATTAAAAATCTCCTTAAGCGAAGATCCCGATAAGCTCGCGCAAAATAAAATTCAAGTAATCAACGAAGCCCCAGAAAGTTGCTTTCAATACTCTTGTAGAGTAATCCAAGGAATCGAAGTTGCCGAATCTCCTTATTGGCTAAAAGAGCGGCTCAGAAAATCTGGTCTTCGAAGCATTAATAATGTAGTGGATATCGGCAATCTTGTTATGCACGAACTAGGCCAGCCTCTCCATATTTTTGACTACGACAAAATTAAGCAGGGCCGGCTTATTATCAAAACTTCCCAAATTGGGGATTCGATCACAACTTTGGACGGAGAAACAAGAGACCTTCCCGATCAAACTCTTTTGATTTGCGATAGCCTTCACCCCCATGCGATTGCAGGGATTATGGGGGGACTTGAAAGCTCTGTCTCAAAATCCACCAATACCATAGTCGTTGAGTCTGCTCAATTTCACCCAACCTCGATTAGAAAAACAAGCAGAACTCTAGGACTGCGCACAGACTCTTCTGCACGATTTGAAAACGAGATAGATGCAGCAGCCTTAAAAACCGCCCTTGACTACGCCAGCCTATTGATCTCAGAAATTTGCGGAGGCAGAGTGTTGAAAGGAATCGTTGAGGCCTCCCCCAAACCTTATAAGCCCCGATTCATAACCTGCAGACTCTCTAAAATCAACGCCCTTCTCGGCACAAAATTAAGTCTTGGAGAAGTGGAGTCGTTTCTATCCAGACTTGGATTTGCAAGTTCGTCTGACGGCTCAGACCTCTACCAATTGAAAATTCCGAGTTGGAGAAATGACATCACCGACGAAATCGACATTATAGAGGAAGTTGCCAGACTTTACGGCTACAACAATATACCGAGAAATCTCCCCAAGCATATCTCCTCGAGAATTCCACACTCCCCCATGTTTGCATTCAGCAAACTTGTTAGGACAAAAATGATTAGTTTTGGACTCCAAGAATTTATTACTTGCAATTTGATAAGCCCAAAAATCTGTAATTTAGAACTCGACAGCGGAATCTTCAAAAAAGAATACATCAAAGTTCTTCATGCAAAATCAGAGGATCAGTCTGTCTTAAGACCCTCGCTTTTACCTGGATTAGTTACTGCAGCTCTGCACAACCAAAATCAAGGAACTTTCGATATCAGCGCATTTGAAATCGGCCAAATTCATTTCCACGAAGGCTCTGGATTTGGAGAAAAAACATCCCTTGCAATCATTATGACCGGAAATAAAAGGCCCCATCACTTTAGCGGAAAATCCGATGAGGTCGATTTTTTTGACTTGAAAGGGGCGATTCAGGAATTATTCTCCTCTATCCTTGTTAAAGATGTTGCTTATAAGAGCTCATCATTCAAGACGTTCCATCCAAAAAGACAAGCCTCTCTTTCGATCTACGACAAACCCTTTGGAATTATTGGCGAACTCCATCCTGGAATAGCAAAAACCTTAGGACTCAAAAAACGACTCTTATTTGCAGAGATTGACCTTCATGTTCTAGAAAAATACCATGCACTTATGCCACAATTTACACCCCTCCCCCTATTCCCGGGTTCAGAGCGCGACTGGACTACCACAATGAAACGTTCGACCGATCTCACTCAGCTGTTTCAAACAATAGACAAAATTGATTCCCCTCTATTAAAACAGACTGAACTTTTAGACATCTATACAGGGCCTAATGTTTCTCCCCATGAAAAAAATGTCACTCTCCGATTTGTTTATCGCGATGACGCCAAAACCGTTGATATCGAGCGTGTAGAAGAAGAGCATCGAAAAGTAATCGCCGAACTAAAAAAATTCAGTTGAAATAAACGTCCTTTTGAGCGATCTTTAATTTCATATTTGTAGAATTCCAGGAGTTGAGGTTTTTCATGAAAAAGAGTTACTTGATTGTTTTCCCATTAATTGCAATGACACTAATGTCCTGCTCAGATAGCGAAAAAAAGCAAATTATTTCCCAAAGATATGTTCATAAGTATGGATATGACGTCTCTAAAGAGGAGTGGAAAGCAGAAGTTTACCCAGGACACGTTCTCACAACTTTAAGAGATGGAAAAACAATTACAGAACCTTATGAAGATGGCCTCCTGCATGGATCTAAAACTGAAACCTATCCACACAGTCAAACCATTCAAACTCTAGAACAGTACGAGAGAGGCAACTTAGTAAAAAGAGTGAGCTACAACATCCGTGGAGTTCCTCAAAAAGAAGAAGTCTATAAAGCAGAAAATCATGTTCTTGTAACAACTTGGTATCCAAACGGAACTCCGAAATCAAACGAAGAGTTTAGAGACGATATTCTTATAAGTGGGCAATATTTAAATACATCCAATGAAACTGACTCCCGAATAGAAAATGGGACAGGGGAGAGAACAGTTCGAAACCAAAGTGGAGACGTTCTTGCAAAAGAGGTCTTTAATAATTACCTTCTCACCTACGTAGAGACTTACTACCCAAACAACACGCCCCACACAACCACATCCTACGAAAATAACCTTCTCCACGGAGAAAAGAAAGAGTTTGCCATGACAGGAGAACCTCTATCAGTGGAATACTACTATAAGGGTCTCAAACATGGACTTGCTACCTACTACCAAAATGGGTATAAATATTCAGAAGTTCCTTATGTGCACGGACTAAAAAATGGGGTAGAAAGACATTATATTGATGGCGACATTATTGTTGAAGAGACCGAGTACCATGACGGAATTAAGCAAGGCTCTTCAGTGCTCTATTGCGATGGCAGCGCTAAAACAACCTGGTACTTTGAGAACCAAATCGTATCTAGAGCGAAATATGAGCAGCTTATGGATAGACATGAATTCATCATGAGCATGCAAAACAGATAATTCCTGTCTTCTCTACAAAGACGGATTACCAAAACCCACTCCCTTAATTGGCAGTGGGTCTCTTTTTTTTAATTTGTTTTAATTATGAAATAATGCTAATTATTAGTTTATGGATGAAAATAATTATAAAAAGAAAATTGCTAAATTGGAGTCAATTAACGACCAGCTCCAAGCTGAATTTAATCACTTGAATCTTCTTTTGAAAAAAGTAGGTTTCGAAGAGGGCATCAAGTCTCTAAAAGATGCCGCTAAAGAACTTTTAGATAATAAAAAAGAAGAGCTTAACGAATAGCGCAAGCACACTTCACCTCTTTAGGAAGCTTCCTAAAAGGCTTGGGCTTAGCTTCTGGGGTAAAAGGACGAACTCTCCCTTCACTCAAACACTTAGCAGAGCAACACCCCTGCGACTCTTCTACACACTTTGGACAGGAAAGAAAGAGTTCATTGCAATCCATATTGGCACAATTATAATAGACATCACTCTCTTTACCACAAAATTTACAATGGCTTATGATTTCTGTATTGTCCTCAGAAATAGGGACAACCAGTCGATCGTCGAAGACAAAAAGTTTACCGCGCCAGTGCGCTGCCCCCTCATCTAACCCGTACTGAATTACCCCACCCTTTAACTGATAGACAGTATCAAAACCCTCATCCTTAAGAAGCGCAGAGTAAAGTTCACATCGTATTCCACCTGTGCAATACATCATCACTTTAGTTTTTTTAGTATCTGTCGTTTGAGCTAAATGCTTTGCATATTCAGGAAATCCACGGAATGTCTCTAAATCGGGAAGAATTGCCCCCTCAAAATGGCCAACATCTGATTCGTAATTATTTCTTACATCAATAACAATAGTTTCTTGATCTTTGTGATCGAGTTTAGCTTTCCACTCTGCAGGCGAGAGATACTCCCCCCTTTTTGACAAATCAATTTTTCGATCTACAGCCACTAACTCCCTACGCACTTTTACAGTAAGCTTAGCAAATGCATGCTCAGGGTGGTCATGAAACTTAACCTCTGTTCCTTTAAATCTATCATCTGCATGTAGCCAATCGACATATTCAGCTGTATTAGCCGCAGGCAAAGAGAGTTGCGCATTAACGCCCTCTTCTGAGATATAGATTCTCGCCCTTCCGTCTAATTTCGTCAAAATTTCTTTATGTCTTTTGACCTCTCTTGCAGGATCTTCGATCTTTGTAAAGATATAGTAAGCTAAAACTTTGTATTCCATACCAAACACTATACACTCGTCTAGAATTTTCCTCACCTAATAATTTATTGTTGTGTAAAAAATCAGCTCTCCTGTATGATTTTTGCTTTATACAACTCTATTGATGGGAGAATTATGGCTCGTTACACAGGACCAAAAAACAGACTCGCAAGACGCTTTGGTGCAAACGTTTTTGGAAAGACAAGAAACCCTTCTGCACACAAGCAACACCCTCCGGGTATGCATGGTGCAAAAAGAAAGAAAAAATCTGACTACGGCGTTCAGCTAGAAGAACAACAAAAATTGCGCGCTTGCTTCGGCATGATCACAAGAAAGCAACTACTTCGCTATTACAAAGAGGCAGTTCTTCAAAAAGAAAATACACAAGAAGCTTTTGTTCAAAGACTTGAAACAAGATTAGACACTGTGGTTTATAGATTAAAATTTGGTCTTTCACCGTTTCACGCTCAGCAACTAGTTGCTCATGGCCATATCCAAGTTGACGGCAAAAAAGTAGATATTAGATCTTTCCAAGTAAAACCAGGGATGACTATTTCTCTTCATGAAAAATCAAAGACAAACGGACATGTCAAACAATCTTTAGAAAGATCTGCTGTCACTGTGCCTGAGTACTTAAGCCTTGACCCTGTAAAAATGAGCGGACAACTATTAGTCCTCCCTCATTTAGACCAAATCCCACTTCCTCTAGTAGTGAACGTGGCTGTTGTTTGTGAGTTTCTAGCTTATACTACATAAGGTAGCAAAATATGAAAGAAGAGATCCTTGTGGGCGCCCATACCTCCGCAGCTGGTGGACCTCATAAGGCTCTTCTTCATGGGCGCGATATCGGCGCAAATACAATTCAATTATTTACTAGCAATCAAAAGACCTGGGAAGGAAAGGTTCTATCCGACTCTGATATCCGACTTTGGGAGGATACCAAAAAAAGCACCGGCATTGATGTGACCATGAGTCATGATAGCTATCTCATCAATTTAGGCTCCCCCAATCCTGACGTTTGGACAAAAAGCAGAAAAGCCTTTGAAGCAGAAATCGTCCGGTGTCATTTGCTTGGAATTACCTACATGAATTTTCACCCAGGAGCATTTACCACCAGCTCTATGGAGAAATGCCTCGACTTAATCGCAAAAACTCTTCTCGAATTTGAAGAGCTTGCAGCTAGCGGGGAGACGAGGCTCTTAATTGAAACAACCGCGGGGCAAGGAAGTTGCGCAGGCTCAAGATTTGAAGAGATATCCTATTTAATTGAGCGAACCCATAAGAAAATTCCCATAGGGGTCTGCATTGACACCTGCCATATTTTCGCTGCAGGATATGACATTCGAACTAAGAGCGCGTGGGAAAAAACACTTGCAGATTTTGATAACATCATAGGACTTGAGCATCTTTATGCATTTCACCTAAACGACTCTCTACAACCTTTTGGATCTAAAAAAGATAGGCATGCATCTCTCGGGGAAGGGGCAATCGGACTCGAGTGCTTTGAATTTGTAATGACTCACCCCAAACTAAAACACCTACCGAAATATTTAGAAACCCCTTATTCTGAAAAATGGCCTGAAGAAATCCAAATGTTAAAAAACATGGCCAAAGGAGTCTATTTAGATGCTTAGCATGCAAAAGAGAATCAAAATTCAGGAAGCTAAAAATTCCCCTTCCTTTTTAGGCCAAGAAATAACCGTCAAAGGCTGGGTCAGGACACTCCGACTTCAAAAAACTTTCGCATTTATGGAAGTTAATGACGGCTCTACCCTCTCCAACATTCAAGTTGTTTTAGACTCCAATTTAGACTCTTATGAAGAGCTCGTTCAGACCATTCAGACAGGAGCTTGCGTTCGAGCAACTGGACTTTTAGTAGAAAGCGTAGGCGGCAAACAGGCGGTTGAAATCCAAGCGACAGAAATTGAAATTCTAGGAAATGCACCTGCTGATTTTGTCTTACAAAAGAAAAGACACTCTTTCGAATTTTTACGAACTATTGCACACTTGCGCCCAAGGACCAATACATTTGGAGCCGTAATGCGTGTGAGAAATAGTCTTGCGTTCGCAACCCACAAATTTTTCCAAGAAAAAAACTTCCTCTATCTCAACACCCCCATCATCACCTCTTCCGACTGCGAGGGAGCTGGCGAAATGTTTGCCGTCTCAACCCTTGATTTAAATAACTTACCCAGAGATGAATCGGGAAATATCGATTATCGTGAGGACTTTTTTGGAAAAAAATCTTATTTAACTGTATCCGGGCAACTAAATGGGGAGGCTTATGCCCTTGCCCTCAGTGATATTTACACGTTCGGGCCGACTTTTAGAGCGGAAAATTCTAATACTTCTAGGCATTTAGCAGAGTTTTGGATGATTGAGCCAGAAATGGCTTTTGCCGACCTAAAAGACGACATGAATTTAGCGGATGAATACCTTAAATACTTAATTGACTATGTGTTACACCACAATCCTGAGGATCTTGAATTTTTTAATTCGCTGATAGCCCCTGGACTTTTAGATAAATTAAGACATGTCCTTGAAACAGAAACCGTTAAACTTCCATACACCGACGCGATTTCTATCTTAGAGAAGTCTGGCGTCCCCTTTGTCTTCCCGGTAAAATGGGGAATCGACCTTCAGTCAGAGCATGAAAGATTTTTAACAGAGGTCCACTTCAAATCCCCCGTGATTGTCTACAACTACCCAAAAGAGATTAAATCTTTTTATATGAGAAGAAATAGCGACGGGAAAACGGTAGCTGCTATGGATCTCTTAGTCCCTGGTATAGGGGAACTTATCGGAGGCAGTCAGAGAGAAGAACGCCTAGATATTTTAGAGCAAACTATTCTAGATCAAGGGCTTGAGTTAGAGAGCTACGACTGGTACTTGGACTTAAGACGGTATGGATCTGCTCCTCATGCAGGTTTTGGCCTTGGCTTTGAAAGACTTGTGCAGTATACTACAGGGATGGAAAATATCCGTGATGTGATTCCTTTCCCAAGATACCCACAACACGCCCTTTTCTAAAAAAAGAGTTTATGATTAGGATAAAACTATGAGCGATATTTCAGGCGTAGGCGCACCCCCTCCCACTCCCCCTTCAAGCGGTTCTAGCGTGCCCGCAAGTTATGCCCCTGGAGGGTCAAGCTCTACAGGCGGCGGTGGTTTTAAGGCTTTTCAAGACTATTTTGGAACGGAAAACTACAAAAAATTTGTGGAGGGCCTTTGCAAAGCGATTGCTCAGCAGATAGGCCACGATCAAAAGAAGGCAAAAGAGGCCTCAGACCAACTAAAAAGATCCACTGAAGGTGAAGACATTGACCAGCCCTAATTGCTTCATTGTTCAAGAAGAGGAGTCTCTCTTGAGATTGGATAAACTACTAACAGCCAGATATCCCCAGCACTCAAGAAATTACTTTCAGTATTTAATTGATACAGGAAGCGTCCTTATTAATAACGCTAAGGCGAAAAAAAAAGATCTTTCAAAGCGTGGAGACCAGGTGTCCGTCACGTTTGCCCCCTCTCCCGATCCTGGGGTAGTTCCTCAAAATATCGCCCTTGAAATTCTCTATGAAGACGATTATATCATCGCAATCAACAAGCCCAGGGGGATGGTCGTCCATCCAGGTGCCGGAAACCCTTCAAACACCTTAGTCAACGCCCTCCTCTACCACACAAAATCACTCCCAGAAGCCTCCTCCCCTCTAAGACCAGGAATCGTCCACAGACTTGATAAGGAGACCTCTGGGGTCATTATAGCAGCAAAAACGGAAGCAGCTCACGCCAAACTGACCCATCTTTTTAAATCTCGCAATATGGAAAAGCAATATTTGGCAATCTGCGAAAACACCCCGAAGGAGGGAATCATCTCCCTGCCTATTGGAAGACACCCTGTAAAAAGAAAAGAGATGACCATCAGAGAAGATGGCAAAGAGGCAATCACCGATGTTGTCGTTCTTGATAAAAATGAAAAGCGCTCTCTTGTTCTACTTAAGCCAAAAACAGGGAGAACCCACCAACTTAGAGTCCATTTAAAGGCTTTAAAGGCCCCTATCGTCGGCGATATTGTCTATGGAAATAAGAGCAAATCTTCTCCTGCCATGCTTCTCCACGCCTATAAATTAAATTTTATTCATCCGTTTTTTGGCACCCCAGTCCGCCTAGAGGCCCCCATTCCAAAAGAATTCTTTTTTTCCTAGAAAAATAAGTTCTATTTATCTTATTCTGGGAGTACTGTAAAACCAAGGAACGCACTATGAAAGAGTTTGTAGGGTACATCGTAAAAAACCTCGTGGACCACCCAGATCAAGTAAAAATCAATGAAATCGGCGGAACTCAAACCTTAATTATTGAATTAAGTGTTGAGAAATCTGATATCGGCAAGATCATTGGAAAAAAAGGAAAAACTATCAACGCCATCCGCACATTGCTAATGTCTGTAGCAAGCCGCAATGGTCTTAGAGTTAACCTCGAAATCCTAGAAGAAGGTCAACCTTCTCACGAACACGAGACTGCAGAAGCATAATATCTCTGCCTTACCTCTAACGTTTCTCACCCGAAGGGTCTTCCTTTCGGGTTTTTTATTTATAAGAGGCTCGGGTTGATCCCCCCTCTTAAGAAATTTTGAACCCTTAGCGATGCTGCCGGGCGAACTCAGAAATACAAAGAGATGTAGCTATAGCAACATTCAGGCTTTCCACGTGGCCTGTCCCTGGGATTTGAATTTTGCTTTCTGCAAGTTGAAAGAGGTTTTTAGAGACCCCATCACTTTCCGATCCCATAACGATAATAGATTTTTCAGAAAATTTACAGTCATAGAGAGACCCCCCCTCATGCGACGAAGTAGTGACAAGGGAAAAACCCTTTTGTTTTAGAAGCTTTAGCGTTTGAATCGACTTATCGACTGCTACCAATCTTGTAAATTCAGCCCCCCCTTTCGCAATTCGATAAGCTGAGGGAGAGAGGGGAGGCAATTTCCCCTTTTCCCCTAAAATATAGGGAACCCCAAAGTGGGCAAGGGCTCTAATTATCGAACCAATGTTGTGGGGATTTTGGACGCCATCGAGATAAAGAAGGCATAGCTTCCCCTTTGTTTTACTAATGCTTGCTAAAGCAATTTCCCAAGAGATAAAGCCCAGCTCTTTTGCAAGAATGCAAACTCCTTCATGATGGACAGAGGTGCTCACTTTTTCAAGCTCTTCATCCGAAATAATGTGATACGCTTTTTTATTCTGACTGCACCATTTAAGAACGTGCTTAAAAAAGGGGACATTTTTCTCGTTGATATAAACTCTGATTATCTCCTCTTTTCTTGCCTCAAAGAGAGCTAAACAAGAGTGAAATCCGTAATATTTAATTTCTTTCATAAGTAGACTGCAATGTCAGTTTTACGGGAAACAAGGGAGCCGATTTCAATTTTAAGAACAATCATATTGAGATCGCTCTTGACGCTGGTAAAATGGACCTCTTTATGGGCAAAAGCCTCCATAAAAACGTGCTCATATCGAACGGATTGCCCTAAAAACTCAACACCTAATATCTGTTTATCCAATTTTTGTGATTTGCTAAAGTCTTGCAAAAAGTTTTTTAGCTGATGCTCTGCCTTCTTATCGTCAGGGATCCAAAACCATAGTTCATCTTTATAAGTGGCCTGAGCAGGATTTCCAGAAAAAAGCTCCTCAGCTGATGGGACGGTGGAAAGCATAAAGAGATGAAGACTCACCTTTGCCCTCTCCTCAGAGATTTTTTTGCTCCTTTGCACCCAAACTTTTCGGATTTCACTAAGGTGTTTTCTGAGAATCTTCTCATTTCTTTCAAAATGCTTAAACTGCCCAATTGCTGCGTAACTACCGGGCCCTAAAAATTTTGTATCTTGAAAAAAGTGAGTTTCATTCTCGCTAGTTGTCTCTTGAATTACCTTATCAATCGCCTCTTCCCTTGCCTTGTAGATCACCCCGTAGAGGGAATATAGATCTGGCGTCTGAAGAAGTCTTTGCGCAGCTTTTTTGGAAAATTCCGGGTCACTTCTAGAAAAATCGTCAAAGTGGACAACCTCAACCTCTTTTTTAAGCATAATTGATTTAAGTCTATTCAATAACCCTGCCATGCTATCCACATCATAGGGAGAGACTTTTGTCAAAAGATCTGTATCGTCAAGCATCGCAAAAATGTATTGCAAATACTCAAGAATTTCCCTATCAGGGGAGATGAAATAGTCCCTTTGAGTCAACGCTGCATTTTTCTTCTGTAACAGGCGTTGCATAATTCTCACTTTACTTGGGGAATCTAAATTTTGGGCAATCTCTCTGATTCCAAACTCGATCTCCTCGAGTGTCATTGCACCTGTTGAGTATCTGTCGTTAATATCAAAATTGATTCTAGCAATGATCGAATTTGTCGATTGAGCGTCCGCCCTTACACTAGTAAATGCGGGCCTTGAGGTTAAAATATGGCTTTTATGATGATCAAGAACGCTGATAAGATCCACCCCTTCAATCATCTCAGTCTCCCCAGGATTTGAAAAATCGTTCCAAGAAGTGGTCGCTATCACCTTCTGCTTTACATCCTCTGCGTAAATTACACCAAGAGGATAATGAGCCCCATTTTCATGATAGATTACCGTAAGATGACTATAGTCCTTCATCGCTTCTACAATTTCTTCGTATTCCGCAGTATGACTTAAAAAGGTAGGCTCGCGATCTAACACCTTTCTCTTTACTTCCATGGCCGCTTCTAAAGAATCAATATAGAGAAAAAACCTATTAAACGCCTCTTTTTCAGCGAGTAAAATCCCTTCTAATTTTCTGAATATGTGCGCGCGATTCTCAGTTAATTCTCCACTTCTATCAAAAAGAGAGCTCTGCTTAATTTGCTCTAACTTCATCTGAAGTTCTGCAAATCCAAAACTTTTTGCAACTTCAAAAAATTCGCCGATTGTCGCATTTAACCCGTTTTGTATAAACAAAACTTCTTTAATAAATTTATCTAACAAGATGCGCTGCTTTTCTGTAAGCTCCCTAGCAGCAAAACTTTCGCCGAATTTCTCTGAAAACTTCTCTTGCAAAAATCCAGTCCAATCCTTCAACTCCAGAGGATCCTTGGAAAAGAGGGTAATGATTCCAACCACAAACTTGTTCTGATATTCGGATAAAAAGTTGCGAAATCTCCCAATAATTGATCTAACAGGATCGACATCAACGGATCTCCAATCCCCTAAATAACAACCTCTCTCATCTACCAAGATGACCGCGCCTCTGCCTCTCTCTGGATCAATATCATAGGTAAGTGTTGATGCCGGTTTTTGCAGGATGTTCTTTTGCGAAATCAGATCTAGCGCTGCAATAGAAAATTTTGAGCTTGAAGATCCAATTGTTGAAAACACCTCTTGTCCGAGAGCTTTTCTGAAAAAAAACTCAATCTCCATAGACTCTTTTGGAGGTCCTCCAGGGACCATCCAGTGATGTCTACGCTCTCCTACTTTTGCTCCAAAAGCGGCTAAAAAGCATGCAAATGAGGCAACTGTCGTATCCAAATCTGGCGAAATATGTGCATAGGAATAGTGAGATCCAGGCAAAAATCCCTTAGCTTGGAGGGGGAAAAAATTTTGATATTCAGATCTTGGGATCCATTTCCCCACAATTTTACCCCTCACCTCCATTTTCTCAGTTTCAGAAAGCTCAGAATGCTGTCCCAGCCAAAATTCGAAGCTTGTCAAATGGTAAGAGGGGATCTCCTTTTTCACATGCGATATAAAACCAATCACTTGTGGAAGCAAAAAGAGAGTGCTTTTCTCAGATATAATCGCTTTTAAGAGAAGCTTATTTACCCTTTCATGCTTATGAAAGGTCCCTAATTTTTTAAACTCTGGCGCTTCTAACTCAGCATAAATCTCCTTTGAAAAAGCTCCAGGCGCGAACTGAACACTACCTAAATACTCATTTTCAAAAAATATATACTCTTTTTTTTGCCCCATAATTCCACAAAGTAGCCACTTTGCAATTCAAAAACCAGGTTTTTTTATCTCAACAAAAGATCGGACTGAGCAGGACTCGAACCTGCGACCGCCCGCTTAGAAGGCGGGTGCTCTATCCACTGAGCTATCAGTCCTCAGTAAAGGTGAACATTCTACAAAAAATTCAAATCATTTGCAAGCTCGAACTTATAAAAAATTTTCTACTTGTATATAGCAGTTCCAAATTTATAATCCGTTAGGTATAATCGAGGCACTTACATATTCCTGCTTTTTCTTTCAGCTAGAAGGGGGAGCCCCTAGAGGGAGCGCTTTTGTTGGAAGATAAGCAGCCTAACAACCAGGAGATTCCAATACTATGCTACGACCCAGACACTCAACTGCAAGCTGCCCTACATTTTGCGTTCCCCTAGCAAACTGCGTAAATAGACATATCCCCTTAAAAAGAATCCAAGGACTCCTTCTCTCCCTTGCTAACAAGATCTCTGCTCTTTGGATTCAATTTCTTTCTCTATTTCAAGCCCGCCCAAACTCAAGACAACCCACACAAACTCTACCTCCGGAACAACGAGGAGCTGATCAATTAGCAGACCGTCGTCGAAGAAGAGCAACTAGGTATATTAGGTATATAAGGACAGGAAGGCGGCCCCACTCTTCTAGAGCAAGAAGTCCTCAAGCAAGGGTTTAAACCGACCGGCTGATATCTTTTTTGAAATAGGAAAACTAGGATGAAACTTGGATTGATCGGAGCTGAGGGGCGGATGGGTAAGTCGGTCCTTGCTCTATCTCAAGAGATAGAAGTTGTAAGCATTGTAAAAAATTCAGACATTTCGTCCCTGTTACACGAGTGTGATGTAGCGCTTGATCTTTCCTCTAAAGAGGCTGTCAGACTAAATTTACCAAAAATTCTTCAGGCGAAAAAACCCTATGTTATTGGTGTTACAGGCCTTGACACCGAAACCCTAAGCGAGCTCTCTCTCGCCGCCTCTCAAATCCCTATTTTTTTATCGGCGAATTTCTCTGAGGGAATTGGATTAGTAAAAAAAATCATCGACTTACTTCCTAAAGGAAGTTATGCAATCAGCGAAACCCACCATGCAAGAAAAAAAGATGCCCCTAGCGGGACAGCTCTTGAGCTTGCAAATCGACTCCCCTCTCCCTCAAAAATTAGCTCTATACGCGAGGGCGATGCCGTGGGATTGCATAAAATCACCCTTCATCTAGAGTTTGAAACCTTAGAGATTATTCATGAGGCCTTTGATCGAAAGGCCTTTGCAAGGGGGGCTCTTCAAGCGTGCAGATTTCTATTAGATAAACCTCCAGGTCTTTATAGAGAATTACACTAAATCGGAACCGCTTTTAAAAATCTAATTTTCGAAAGAGGAGCACTACCCCTTAAAAAATGAAGATTTTTAAGTGATTTCTGAGTATAGTTTGCTCTATGATGAAAGTAGGCAATATTGAAATTGGCGGGAAAGCGCCTCTGGTGTTTATATTAGGCCCCTGCGTGATGGAATCTTCGAGCTTGGTTCTTGAATGCGCAGAAAGGCTGCTCGAAATTTGCCCCTACCCTTTTATTTTTAAATCGAGCTTTGATAAAGCAAATCGATCCAGCATTCACTCCTTTAGAGGGCCTGGCCTTGAAGAGGGGCTATCCCTTTTGCAAACAGTAAAAGATCGATTCCATCTACCTGTCACCACCGATATTCATACACCCGAGCAAGCAGCACCTGCGGCAAAAGTAATCGATTTGATTCAAATCCCCGCCTTTCTTTGTAGGCAAACCGATTTGATTTTAGAATCGGCTAAAACAGGAAAACCGCTCAACGTAAAAAAAGGGCAATTTGTAGCTCCTCACGATATGAACCAGGTCGTTTTAAAGGTAAAAGAGGCAAACAATCCTAATCTAATGCTCACAGAGCGTGGATTTTCTTTTGGCTACAACAATTTAGTCTGCGATATGCGTGGCATTCCGATTATGAAGAGTTTTGGCGCCCCTGTCTGCTTTGACGCCTCCCATTCCGTTCAACTTCCAGGGGGACTTGGAAATGTCTCTTCTGGAGATAGACACTTTATTCCGACACTTGCAAAATCGGCAATTGCAGCTGGGGCTGATGCAATCTTTATAGAGACGCACCCCGATCCAGACAAAGCTAAAAGTGACAGTAAAAGCCAATGGCCCCTCGATAGACTTAGACCCCTCCTCGACCTTCTTTATAACCTCCATCAATTTATGGGGCAAAATGCAACACTTTTATAAAACTCTTTTTTCCTTTCTCTCCATTTGGCTCCTTTGTTTGAGTGGCATGGTTTACAAAATTTTTTTCCACCCTCTGCTGAAACAAGACTCCTCTAAATACACAAGCTATCGGACAGCAAAAGTCCCCAAAGCCCCTGAATCCATCTTTCAATACAGAAACGGGGTATCCAAAGAGATGTGGGTCTCCTCAAAAGAGGCTAGAATGTATTGCCACCTAGAAAGCCCCTTTTCCACCTTACGCCTGGAAAAATCAGAAACCAACCACGCTTTGATCGAGACACTCTCCAACTTAAAAATCTGGATGCAAGACCTAGAAAACAAAGACGTTAAATATCTTAAAGCCTCTAGTGGTGATTTTAACTACCAAAAACACACCCTCAAAGCCCATGAGGCCTTTCTCTCCTCTTATCAAGTAAACGAGCCTGCAAGCACCCTATTTTCCTGTTTGGCTAAAGATCTAACCCTCTCTTTTGACGGTTCCCCTTTAGCTTTTACCGCCTCAGGCTTTTCCGCACACCTTCAATCAAGTGAGTCTTTATGATCTTTTTTTTATTAGCCCCTTTTGTTTCTCTTGCAAGCGACACCTTTTTATCCTCAGATCAAATTTCCTATAAGGACAAAAATCTCTCCCTTCACGGCCATGTCTCGATCAAACACCCTCTTGGAATTGTTACTGCAGATGAAGCTGAAGTTTCCGGATTAACCGAATCCTCATTTTTACAAGCCATTTTAAAATCGAATGTCGAATTTCTATTTAAAGAGGACCGATTAGTTGCAAGTGAGCTTTTACTCGATAGCACCAAAGAGGAAATTGTAGCAAAAGGGCCTACTACACTCTACGGCTCTAAGGAAAATTTTTCTCTCACTTGCGATGGAGAGACCCAGTTTGAAAAATCGAGCATGAAACTCACATTTACTAGCAAACTGCTCCCCATCTCCTTCTCTAAAGGGGAGACTCTCATTCATGCTAAATCGGCCTATCTAACTTTTGAAAATGATGAACCCCAAACTCTTGTTTTTACAGAGGGAGTTGATATCACCAATGGCTCAATTAAAGGGAATGCGGGAACACTTGTCTATGAATTAAAAGACCACTCCCTCCATGGAATTGGCAAAGTCTCTTTTGTTTTAGAGAGTGACGAAACTGTTAACTTATTGGATCTATGGAAAAAGAAACCCTCTTAGAAGTAACCCAGATCAGCAAGTCGTATCAGAGCAAATCGGTTCTAAACGATCTCTCTTTCTCCATTAACCAAGGGGAAATTGTAGGGCTCTTAGGCCACAACGGTGCTGGGAAGACAACAGCCTTTTACATCACAATGGGCTTAATAAAACCCGATCAAGGGGCTATTTATTTTCAAGGGTTAGATATTACCAAGCTCCCGATTCATAAGCGGGCGCTCCTGGGGATCGGATATTTGTCCCAAGAGCCTTCAATATTTAGATCTCTTACGGTGGAAGAAAATCTCTTGTCAATTCTCGAAACACTCGACCTAACTCCGAGTAATAAAAAAAAGAGATTAGACAATCTTCTCCAGGAAATGAACCTAACTCACCTAGCAAAGAAAAAAGCCCAACTGTTATCAGGAGGGGAAAAGCGAAGAACCGAAATTGCCAGAACGCTAGTGCGGAGCCCAAGCCTTATTTTGCTCGATGAACCCTTTGCTAACATCGACCCAAAAACAATCTCTGACTTAAAAAAAATGATCCTTCAACTCAAACACAAAGGGATCTCCATCCTCATCACAGACCACAACGCGCGAGAAATTTTTTCCCTTGCAGACAGGTCCTATCTCCTCGCCTCAGGACACATCCTCGCCTCGGGCTCGACTCAAGATTTACTCCACAACGAAGATGTACGCCACACCTATCTAGGTCACGACTTCGCTCTCTAAAGGAATGGCACAATTCCTTCTATTAGAGAGATAAGAGTTAATTTCTTGAAGGACTAGATTTTTTGGTAGGGCAATCAAACAGTGCGACATCCAAGTCCCCCCACACCCCTCCTGATCACACCGCTTGCATGGAAGGTCATTGAGGCGGACAACCCGGGCATTCGGGTTATTCCAAGGCCCCCATTTCAAATCGTCAGAAGGGCCAAAGATGATAATCACTGGAGTTTTTAGAGCAGAGGCTATGTGGGGAGGGACAGAGTCAATGCTAACAAGTAGTTTTGCCCTTTGAACGAGCGCTCCCATCTCTTTAAGATTGATCTTACCTGCAAGTGACTGCACAAAAGGATCCTCCACAAATGGGGCCATGATCTCTTTAATCCAATTCTGCTCCTCTTTCCCAGGACCTCCCGAAATGATGATCTTTTCCCCTTGGGCACGTAAATCCCCAACCAACTCGCGAAACTTTTCCATAGGCCAATGTTTAAAATGACTCCTAGATACAGGATGAATCAAAATAAAATCTTTGTAGGGCAAAATCTCATCTACTCGTTTCGCTGCCCCTTCAGGAATCACAAAAATCAAATCTTTATTCTGCGGGACTATGCCAATCGCCCTGACAACGTCTAAATTTCTTTCAACAATATGTCTATGTGTGAGCGTCTTCCTAACAACCTTTGTAAAAAAGCCATTTTTTTGACGCATCCCCCCTTCTCGCTCAATCCCAATACGAACTTTCGCCCCTGAAATTAAAGCGACCAAAGCCCCCCGATCCCCGGAAGTTAAATTAAAGACCAGATCATAAGATTCCCGGCGCACCTTAAGCCACATTTTTGCCTCTTGAAAAATTCTCCTTGGCAAAGAGTACTTTCGCCAAGCCTGATCAAAAAGGATAAATCTTGAAATCGCTGGATGCCCTTCTAGCATAGGCAATGTATCTTTAAATAAATAAGCATCAATCACCGCCTCAGGGTACTTCTCCCTTAGCGCCGTAAAGACGGGCCCTGAGAGCAAAACATCTCCATGATACTTAAAAATACAGACCAATATTTTTTTCACCTCTATATTCTCAGTTTTTCATCATTTTCTGGCAAGTTATCCCTGAATGAACTAAAATTGGACTAAAAAAATCAAGGAACATTATGGAAAAAACACTTTCAATTATTAAACCAGATGCAGTTGCAAAAAATGTAGTAGGACAAATTTTAAGCAGATTCGAAGCCTCTGGCCTCAAAATCATTGCAGCAAAAATGGTCCACCTTTCAAAAGTAGAAGCTGAAGAATTCTATAAAGTTCACGCAGCTCGCCCCTTCTTCAATGACCTCGTATCATTCATGATTTCAGGCCCCATTCTAGTTACCGTTCTTGAAGGCAACAACGCAGTTCTAAAAAACCGTGACCTCATGGGCGCCACAGATCCTAAAAATGCCGCACCAGGAACCATCCGCAAAGACTTTGCAGACTCCATAGATGCAAACGCAGTCCACGGATCAGACAGCCTAGAAAACGCCAAAACCGAAATCGCCTTCTTCTTCCCTAAAGAGTCGATCTACTC
>ERZ650308.3-NODE-3-length-145495-cov-8.842787_pt1 | contig 145495 bp, 170 predicted proteins | sample MGYA00376244_ERZ650308 | MGnify/ENA primary metagenome ERZ650308 (study PRJEB26733, sample SAMN07839295) | wastewater metagenome | biome: small river; feature: stream; material: water | place: USA: North Carolina | collected 2016-04-26 ... | reverse complement strand
CACTGTGAAGCTCGCTCTGAAGCTCACTGTGAAGCTCGCTCTGAAGCTCACTGTGGAGCTCACTGTCATCTGAAGCTCAAAACGGCACTTTTTTCACGTATTCTGTTTCTCGCACCCAAACCTTGTGTGGCGAACAGCGATTGCTCGCATTCTCGCGCGTTTTAAGGGCTATCTCGCAGCTTTCAGGTTAAAGTGTACCAGAGTGCCTTTTTGACGCGCCTTCTCGCGCAAATCTCGCGGTTTTGAGCTTCGCGTGAAATTCGCGAGTCGTCACTCGGGCTATCGCAGGAGCTTCGGTTGCGTCATCGCTTGCGTCATCGTGCGCGTGCGCGTGTGCGTGTGTGCTTGCACGATCGCGCTATTGTTTGGTTGTGGTCGCACAGTCACTTCGTGGGCTGTAAAATACTTCACGAACAACGGGGAGCCAACGGCGTGGACCACCGAACTTTGCTTCACTGTATCATCTACAACGACGACGGCATTCCGCAGCCGCGTTCATTTGACTTGACGTACAGTGTCCACGACAGCCAGTTGCCTCACTTGGTCAGTGCCCTGTCGACGTTTTCAGGCGTGCTGTTCCTGCCCGGTTACTCACGCCCATCGGTACTAGACAGCAAGCAAAGGGTGACCATTGGCGCAGCACAAGTGGACGCAGCGTGTGGTGAGCCCGTTGTCTGTCAGATGCCCTACATGAACTCCGTTTCGTTTTCGATCAGCGAATCCATCCGACTGTTCCTGTTTCACCGTGGCGTTGTCGTGAGCAGCGTTTCGCACAAGGAAGTCAAGTTTGAGTGCGACTTCACGTTCAACACGATAGGCGATCGCTTGCAAATCACGCCCTACACTTACCGACTTGAACACCCGAGTCACTACAACCCGAACTGCCCGACGTGCGTGGAAGTTAAGCAGCAAATCGCAACCGCTATCCAGTCGCTGAGCGGTCACTACTTCATCACCAACAAGCGAGCGTCGATCTACAACAGCGACGCCATTTCGTTTGAGTACACGGACGGCACGCCTGACATTGAGCAGTACCTGAATCAAGTGTTTGGGGCTGTGATGCATCGCGGCAACATCAACGCCATTCGCGTTCGAAACGTACGAGACAGCATGTCATGAAAGTTTTGGCACCAAGCGGCACTGTATACACGAACATCACAGACCTTGAAATTGAGAAGTTGTCTATCGCCTTCACCGGCACGCCCGCAACGTCCAGTGTCAGACTGACGATCCCCAAGAACAACGTGCCGGGCAACAACCACCGAATTTTGGTTGACTACGAAGATCTGTTCTTGAAGAAGCGGTACGTTCTGACGCTGGGCGAGTACAAGAAGTTGATGAAAAGGGTAGCAAAAGCAATGATTTAAAAAATTATTGCATAAAAGGGTTGCAGCAATTCGCTGTTCTGCTATACTAAAACCTCACTAAACAAGTTGCAGGAAACACCCTATGTACGCTGTCATCCCATCACAGCAATTGGCCATCGACCTCGTTGAGCTTGAAGATGCCACCACTGATGCCCCGTCAGGTGCAATTGCTTACAACCTGGACCTCGTTGTACCAACCAAAGTCGCAAGCGATCTGATCAACCTCGTTCACAAGAAAGACGTCGGCGCCCTCACCAAACTGCTGAAATCGCTGCCAAAGCACAGCGTCGTCGCATTCGTTCAAGAAACGGTGAAAATTGTGTACACTCGTCGCAGCCGCGGATGGCGAGTGGTTGAGTTCGACAACCCGATCAATTACCAGGGCATTGTCTTTGAAGACGTCGCTCAAAACAACACCGTACAAGACACTGCGGTGACGGAATGAAAAGTTCCGTCGCAACGGTACAACCCGCTGTTCATGATGATCTGATGCGATTCATGAACAGCGGCGTGAATACAGTGCGCAAGTCGCAAGCGTCATCAAGCCGCGTTCACGTTGAGATTGATCGCGGTTATTTTGCATCAACCCAAGTGTACGCCAGCGGATCGTCACTGTCTCAAAACACTGCCCAAGTCACACAGTTCTATGAGGCGTTTGAATGAAAAACTTGATCACGCCGTCACAGCTTGCTAAAGTGCTCACCACACCTGGCAACCTGAAGCATTTCAAGAACGGCAACGTGACTATCGTTGCCCCAAATAAGGTCAGTGAAACGTGTGCTGACCTTATTCCAAAACACTCAGGTGATTTGGCTACTGTCCTTTGGCTGGCACCCAAAGGCTCCGTGGTGGCTATCAACCAAACCCAGCGAACCGTTGTTTTCATCAAGCGCAAGGACTACGAATGGCGGTTTTTTGAGTTCTTGAATGAGTTTGATGACTACGAAGAGAGGGTCCTGTCAAACATCACTTCAGAGTGATGCGCAATGAAAGGGCATCAAAAGCAATGATTTAAAAAATTATTGCATAAAAGGCTTGCAGCAATTCGCTGTTCTGCTATACTTAAATCTCACTAAAGAAGTTGCAGGAAACATCACATGAACACCGTTCCGTCGCATCAGGTAGCGTGGCTACACGAGGTTGATGAAGTCTGTGAAGCAGCGTGGGCAGATGAAGTCGATGAACCTTGCGCTGTGCCTGTTCCAGACCTCACCAAAAACGAGAAGTGTTTTGAGTTCTTGCACTCACTTCCTGACCGTGTGCTGCCACCTCGGGACTTCAGTTGATCTGGCGTTGCACGTGGCGCATTCTAAAGAAGCTCGCATAATGCGGGCTTTTTGCAAGTTTGAGGAGCAAAGACGTGAAAGAAGCTCGCGGTGACATTTTCTACGTTGAGTGTGATGCTGTCTGCATTACCACCAACGGTTTCGTGAAAGGCAATGGTGCCGCTGTCATGGGTCGTGGGTGCGCTAAGCAATTGGCACAAATGTTCCCAGACACTCCGTTCATCCTGGGTAACGCAATCAAAGACAACGGCAACGTCACGCAAGTGATTCTAGACGGTCGACCGGCTGTCGTGGCTTTCCCCGTTAAGCCCGTGAGCATCATCTGCACCACAGGCGACGAGTTCGTCAAGCATATGAATTTCGTGCCCGGTGAAATAATCCCCGGATTTGCTTGCAAAGCGTCAATTGACCTCATCTGCGACAGTGCGTTGCGCTTGGTTGAAATGACAAATGAGCGTCAGTGGAAGCACGTTGTTCTGCCGCAGCCGGGCTGTGGTTTCGGGGAGTTGTCTTGGAGTGACGTCAAACCCTACCTTGCCAAGATCTTAGACGATCGCTTCACCTGCTACACGTTCTAGAATTTTTAACGATCATGGAGTCGTCTGTGAGCAACATTCACCTCAAAAAAATTGATGAAGTATTCATGGAAGTGCAGTGCGACACGTCCGTGGCCCGAAAGCTTCATGAAGCGTTTTCGTTTTTCGTGGACGGCTACAAACACAGTCCCCAGTTCAAGTACGGTGTCTGGGATGGGCGAATTTCCATGTTCAAGAACGGAATCATGTATACCGGCCTGATCATGAACGTCATTGACTTCGCTCGCGAGCGTGAGTACACGGTGACGGTTGACGATGGGCTGAAGCGTTCAATCAAATACGACCCAACGTGGATTGCGAAGCAGACATTCAAGTACACGCCAAAAGACTACCAGATCAAGTATTTTGAATCCGCCATCAAAGCGAACAAGCTCTTGGCACTGTCGCCCACCGCCAGCGGCAAGTCGTTCATGATCTATCTGATTGTGCGCTACCTGCTAGACCACAGCTTCAAGAACATCCTGATCACCACACCCAATATTTCACTGTGCGATCAGCTACTGGGTGACTTCGTCGACTACACAGTCGATGGCTTTGATGTCAAACGCGAGTGTGCAGTCATCCATTCGCAAGCAAGCAACAAAACCAAAAAGGCAGTGACGAACCCGCGCGTGACCATCACCACGTGGCAAAGTGCAGTGAAGTACGGCGAAGATAAACTGGCGTCGTTTGATGCTTACATTTGCGACGAAGCGCATTTGGCATCAAGTGAAAGCCTGACCTATATCATCAACTCGTTGACGCGAACTGCCTTTCGCTTTGGTTTCACCGGTACCTTGAAAGACAGTGCGTTGCATGAGCTTGAACTCCAAGGTCGGTTTGGCAAGGTGATTCGCTTTGTCACAACCCGTGAGCTGATCGACAGCGGGCAGCTTGCACCTTGCATGATTGATTGTCGCGTCATCACATACGACAACAACCGCCGCAAGGAAATGAGAAAATGTGATTACCACGGCGAAATCAAACAATTGATAAACGACGCCGCACGAAACCGTTACATCGTTGACTTGGCTATGCAGGGCGGCGAAAAGAACACCTTGGTGCTGTTCAACCTCATTGAAGGCCACGGCGTGAAACTGTATGACGAAGCATGTTCGCGCATGAATCAAAACCTCAAAGTGTGTCACTTTGTCAGCGGCGACGTGTGTGCTGAAGAACGTGAGCGCATCCGCCACGAAGTTGAAAACGTCGTTCCGAAGTTCAAAGTCGTGACGCTTGAAAGCGGCCTGAGCTTTAATCTGAGTGACCGAGCGTCGACATTCGGCAGCCTTAAAGTGGGCACTGTAGTTGACCACAACATCGCCCGCGACATTGAAGCGCACGGCTACAAAGTGAACTGCTTGAATGAGCGCATCACACAAGTGGATGAAGTGAACGGCGCCCACGTTATCTTCGCGTCTTACGGCACCTATTCAACCGGCATCAACCTCAAGCGACTAAACCGATTGATTCTGGCGCACCCACTGAAAACACAAATTCGGCTATTGCAAAGCATCGGTCGCCTGTTGCGTCAGATGCAGAACAAGGGCGCCGTGACTGTGATTGACGTCGCGGACGATTTGCAAGCGCATGGGCGGACGGTAACCCACCCGAACCACACCTACCGTCACTTCATGAAGCGCCTTGAGATTTATGAGGAGTCGGGTTTCCCCTACAGCATCAACGAAGTGCCTTACGAGACGCTGTAGTCGCAACGGTTGTGAGTTTCACAGAAATTCCTCGCTAAATTAAACAACACAGTGAGGAATTTTTATGGACGATCTTGAATCTATTTTTGAGCTGTACCGCTCAATCTTCATGTACATTCTAGATACCGGCCACTGCTACATCGGCATCAGTCAAGACCCAAATCCCCAAGTCGTCACCCACCGCCATCACGTCGCATCCGTGGTCATGTTCGGTGAGAATGAGAATGGGTATTTGATACCGCACCCTGACCTTTGCTACATGCCTTTTGCGCATATCCACGATCACAAAGTCATCACCATCATGCCTCCGCCGCCCGACGTGATGTCGCTTTACTTTTCCGCAGTGCGCGAAGCTTTTCAGAAAGACAGTGAACCTAAAACGTCCTACATTTACACCCCAGATACTGTACAATGAGTTAACAGAAGTGAGGTTTCTTATGGACAGCGGATTTGATGTTGAAAGCACAGTGGCCACGGAAGATAATACGGTAGGCAAAGTTCGGGTATCTAAAGTCACCGGCAAGAAGGTGGTCAATTACGTCGATAACGATCTACTGGTCAAGGACGTTGAGAACTACGTGAACCGGTACAATGCAGCAAAGGAAAAGGGTGAGCCACAGCCAAAGATCCCAGACACCATCGGGCGGGCCATCCTAAAGATCACCGAGGGGATGTCACAGCGCAACAATTTTCGCGGCTACACGTTCATTGACGAAATGCGTGCCGACGCGGTGCTCGCTTGCGTGCGTGCAGTTCCACACTTCAAGGTCGACCGCAGCTCTAACGCCTTTGGCTTCTTCACCTACTGTAGCTGGAACGCCATGGTGCATCGCATCAAGATTGAAGCAAGCAAACAGCGGCTGAAAGAAGCCATCATGTCAGACCCCATGAATGAGTTCATCGAGCTTCATGAACACGCAAGCTATGAGGCGGATGTAGGTCGCGACAGTGCGCTGAACTTTTATTACGGTGGGCGCGATGATTGACGAAGTGTGCTTTGGGCTAGATCTTGAGGACATAGGCGAGGACAGTTAGTTTCGCCAAGACTACCCAATGTCATTGACGTCATCCCATAGAACAAAGCATAATGCGACCTATGAAAACCCTCAAGTTCCGTCTCAAAGATAAACACGCCAAGCTACTCATTCAGCTTGCCCGTGAGGTCAATTTGGTGTGGAACTACGTCAATGACTTGTGCTTTAAACACCTTCAACGTACGGGCCAATTCTTTTCAGCCTTTGATGTTCAAAAATACACTGCGGGCGCCAGCAAAGTGGGGCTAAATCTGCACAGCCAGACTATTCAAGCCATCAGCGAAGAACTGGTCACGCGCCGCAAACAGTTCAAAAAAGCCAAACTTAAATGGCGGGTCAGCAATCCCAATTCCTCCAAGAGATCACTGGGCTGGATACCGTTTAAGGCACCGGCAATCAAATACCAACATGGTCAAGTTAGGTATCTGGGCCAATGGTTTAGCTTTTGGGACAGCTATGGCTTAGATCAGTACAAGGATATGGTTAGAACGGGCTGTTTTGTTGAAGACAGCCGTGGTCGCTGGTATGTCTGTTTGGTGGTAGACGTCCCTAAAGACGAATCAAAAAAAGCGGCATCGACCAGTGCCATCGGCATCGACCTTGGGCTCAAAGACTTTGCTACGCTGTCTAATGGCCAAAAGATCGAAGCGCAGCGCATCTACCGAAAATTTGAACCCAAACTGGCCACAGCTCAACGTGCCCACAAAAAGCAACGGGTCAAGGCAATCCACGCCAAGATTAAAAACACCCGCTGCGACTTTCATCATAAACTTAGCACCGCACTGGTTAAAGACCACGCGGCCATCTTCGTTGGCAATGTGAACGCCAAAGGCTTAGCACAAACCAAACTGGCCAAGTCAGTATTGGATGCAGGCTGGACGGCGTTTAGAACCATGCTCAAGTACAAATGCCAGCAGGCAGGCGTATGGTTTGAAGAAGTCAACGAAGCGTATACCACCCAGACTTGCTCGTGTTGCGGCTCACGCCAAGACAGTCCGAAAGGTAGGGCAGGCCTTGGAATAAGAGAATGGACTTGTGTGCAGTGCGGTACACTGCACGACCGCGACGTCAATGCCGCCAAGAACATTCTCGCGCTCGGGCATGAGCGTCTCGCTGGAGGAATTCCCTCACCAAAGTGAGGGGAGGATGTCAATAAAATGTGTGCTCACCGGAGACATCTATGCAGATTGCCATCATTACCGACATCCACTTTGACGTGCGTGACGGCTCAGAATACTTCCTGGACAAGTACGAGCAGTTCTTCAGCCGTCAGTTTTTTCCGCACTTGCTAGCTAACAACATCAAGGAAGTTTTGTGCCTGGGCGACTCGTGGGAGAATAGACGCAAACTTTCGGTCTACGCCATTGATCGTGCGCGTAAGATGTTTTATGACAAGATGGTTGAGTACGGCATCAAGTTCACCACCATCTTAGGAAACCACGACGTCACGTTCAAGAACACAAACGACTTCAATTCGATGAGCATGTTTGAGCTCGCGTACGAGAACATCAAACTGATTCAAGAACATGAAGTGGTTTCATTTGACGGCACCAAGATTGCACTCGTGAGCTGGATCAATCGCGATAACTTTGAAACCCAGATGCAGTTCATCAAAACCACCGACGCGTCCATCGTGGGCGGTCACTTTGAGATCAACGATTTTGAAGTCAGTGGCGGACACAAGTGCGAGACTGGATTGCGGCGCAAAACCTTCAAACACTTTAACCAAGTGTGGAGCGGCCACTTCCACACGAAGCAAACTCTGGGCAACATTCATTACCTGGGCAACCCATTTCAGACAAACTTCGGTGACTTGGGCCATGCGCGTGGATTTCACTGTTTTGACACAGAAACACTGGAACTCACGTTTCACCAGAACGAGTTTGAAATCTACGACGCAGTTGAGTTTGACAAAGACCTTGATGTCTTGGCGTTTGATTATGCGCCGTATGCAAACAAAATCGTGGTGGTGAATGTTCGCAACCTAGCGGAAACCAACCGACCGAAGTTGCAGATGTTCACCGATAAGTTGGCCATGCACTGCCACACGTTTACGGTGAATGAGTACGGCGACAGCGTACTGCTAGACGGCACCGTGGTCAATGATGCTGAAATGAAAGACACGCGCGAGATCATCAACGAGTACATTGACGGGGCGGTCACCCAAAGCGATTTGCGAGACCAAGTCAAGCAGCGAATTCATGACGTGTATGCTGCCGCGATATCTGTTGCTGCTGATCATGAGTAACGTGTAGAGTACAGGTCAGATGGAGCAGGTTAGCGTATGAAAGGCTTACATATTCACGAGATTAGCGCCAAGAACTTTTTGAGTTCAGGCGAAACCGCTGTCAGGGTAATTCTTGACAGAAGTAAGATCACAGTGGTAACCGGTCAAAACGGAAACGGCAAGTCGCTCATCACAGACGCCATTTGTTTTGCACTGTACGGCAAGCCCTTGCGCAAGATCAACAAAGCGAACCTCGTGAACAGTCGCAACGGACGCGGTACGCTGTGCGAAGTCACTTTCACCATTGACCAGACGGACCAGTATGTGGTGCGGCGCGGCATCAAACCTGACTTGTTTGAGATCATCAAGAACGGCACTCTGGTCAATCAAAGTGCAAGCGTGCGCGACTACCAAGCCCAGCTTGAAAAAATCATTGGGATGAGTTACGACATTTTCACCCAAACCGTAATCATCAGCAAAACGAAGTATGTCCCTTTCATGCAGCTGGATGCTGCCAGTCGCCGTCAGTTCGTTGAAACGGTCTTGAATCTTTCAATCTTCGGCGACATGTACAAGATCCAGCAAAAGGCCGTTTCGCTACTTTCAAAAGAAATGCAGCAAGCGCAATTAGAACACAGCGTGGCGATTGCGAAGTTGAACGAAGCGCGAGACAGTCTGGTTGAAGCGACGAAGCTTCTAAAGCAGATGGAGATTGAACGCCAAAGCGAAATCTCAAACCTCATTGCCGAACTTGAACACAAGGTTGAAACGAAGCAACACCAGATAAACGAACTACAGTCAAAAATCATCGTCGACAACGGCGAAGTGTCGCAGTACGAAAAACTCACCACCCTGAACATCCAGTTGGCTGAAAAGCTAAAAAGCGAGAAGCGCCACTTGAATGAACTTGAGCACTCAGGCTTAAACTGTACGCAGTGCAACCAGCCGTTGACGACCGAACAGCTTGACGTTCACTTGGCATCCGTCATCACAAAGATTGGCAAGTTGCAAGACGCCGTGAGCGACACCAGCGCCAAAGCCACGTTGCTTGAACCCAAGGTGAAAGCCCTTCGAGAATCCACCTTAATCGCGCAACAAGCGTATGATCTGGCACTTCAGCTACGCGAGTACCAGATTGAGCTTGACAGCCACAGCAAGCGTCTAAACGTCAGCAATCACGACGCGCGTCTTGACCAGTTGCGAACCAAGATCGCCGACTACGAAAAGCAAGCAGACGAACTGTACCGCAACCTGGGCGCTTTGCAGCACGAACAAACCATCAACGACATTGTCCTGGACGCTTTGAAAGACAGCGGCATCAAGTCAAGCATCATCAGCCACTCGCTTCGCTTGATTAACCAAACCATCAACCAAAACTTGGCTAAGTTTGGTTTCTTCATCACGTTCACCTTAGACAGCGAATTCAACGAAGTCATCAAATACCGCGGCGTTGACAAGTTCTCATACTACAATTTCAGCGAAGGTGAGAAGTTGCGGATTGACATGGCTATTCTGTTTGCTTGGCGGCAGTTCTGCTTGCTCAAAAGCAACCTCACCTGCAACCTGCTTTTCTTCGACGAAATGACAGATGCATCACTGGATTATGAGGGCAGTCAGTTGCTGTCGCAGATGCTCTTTGAACTGGACGACACAAACGTCTTTATCATCACCCACACGCCTGAGAAATTGGAGGGCCTGGCGCGTGCCACGCTTAAATTAAACAAACTGAACGGCTACACAGTGGTTCAGTGATTGCAGCACTTTTTTTGAAACTCTGAGGAATGTTATGAAAGCTCGCACCGTTGAAATTTTGAAATCGTTCGCTTCGATCTCAAACCAAATCCTGTTTCGCGTGGGGACAGAAGTGCGCATTGCAAGCGCACAAAATCACAAATTTGGGATCGCCACACTCGACGATGAGGACGCATTCCCAACCGAATTCGCCATTTACGATCTGACGGAATTTCTGTCTGTCTATGGGCTGTTTGAGGCACCGGTGATTGAATACCGCGAGAATGAGTGTGTCATCAGCGACGGCGACAGCCGCAAGATGGTCCACTACAAGTACGCAAACAAAGCCATCATTAACGCACCCAGCGTGAAACCCATCTCACTGGGCGACACCCGCGTGACGTTCAACATGAGCAAGAAGGTATTTGAGAACGCGACGAAAGCCGCTGCCATCATGCGTCTGAATGAGATGCGCGTGAATGAAAACGGCGTCACGCTGCTGAACGTTGAACGTGGATCTAATGATGCGAGCGGCAACAGCTACGACGTGGACGTGGGTGATTTCAATGTGGTTGATCTGAGCGAGAAGCCAAACCTCTACATCGCCTTCGGTGACCTCAAAATGATCCCAGACGACTACGTGGTGACCTTTACGACGAAAGGCGTCGTCTTTGATAGTGTGCAAGGTGACTTGAAATATGTGCTAAGTTACATCACGCACTAATGCTTTCGGAAGCGTGGCAGAGTGGTCTAATGCACCGGTCTTGAAAACCGGCAACGGACAACCCGTTCGTGAGTTCGAATCTCACCGCTTCCGCCATTCACTGGGCAGCTTAAAACCTGCCCATTTTTATACGAAAAGGTATGCAACATGAGTGAATACGAATTGCCCCTCGTTGAGCGATTTAAGCCGCAAACCATTCACGACTCAATCCTGCCACAGCGCATCCAAGCGATCATGGAAGGGTATGTTGAGAATGGCTTGCAAAGTTACACCGCAGTCGGGTCAGCGGGTGTCGGTAAAACCAGCAGCGCCATCGCATTGCTAAAGACACTGGGTTACGACTGGATCATCATCAACGCCAGTGAAGAAGGCAACATTGAAACGGTGCGAACCAAAGTGCGCGACTACGCTTCTCGTATGTCGTTTAATGAAAAGATGAAGTGTATCATTCTAGACGAAGCGGATGGAATGTCTTTGACTGCCCTAAACTCGCTGAAGGGCATTTTGGAGGAGTTCCAGAAGTCCTGTAAGTTCATCATTACCGCAAACCAGCAAAACAAGATCCCAGACCCGATCTACAGCCGCGCCCCAAAAATCGACTTCACGTTCAGTAAAGAAGAACGTCAGGAGATGGCGGCTAAGTTTCTGAAGCGGCTTGAACAAAACCTCAGTGACATGAACGTCATCTACAACCGCGAGATGCTGGTCAAGGTCCTGCTTCGTCAATACTTCCCAGACATCCGCAAGATCTACAACACCATCCAGCGAAACATCAAAGGCGGTGAGCTGAACCTAAGCCAAGTGATGGTCACGGACGAAAACTTGTCTTTGTTGCTAAAAGTCTTGCGTGAGAAAAACTTCACCGATATGCGTGCCTGGGTGGCACAAAACATCGACATGGATTTTTACATGTGGCGCCGTGAGCTGTATGTGAAAGCGTCGAAGATTGTGGAAAGTGACAGCATCCCAACCCTGATCTTAATTCTGAATGATTTTGATCGACACGAGCCCCACGTGAAAGACGTTGAACTTCACGCAGTCGCCATGTGTTTGCAAATCATGACCGAATGTCGCTTTAAGGGTTGACGTCATGACTGTCAAGATCGTAAACGATGAACTGGACGTGTTTGATGTCATCAAGAACATCAACAGCAAGAACACGCCGCTCACCATCGAACAGCATCAGAAGCTAAACACTTTTGTGATGACGCGGGCCTACAGCAACACGCTAGACAGCGTCTTGCAAGCGCAAATCGCAAACGACTTCACAATCGACAGTCCCCAAATGACTTACGATTTCTATTACCACATGCTGCCGCGCAACACCAATCGGTGGTCGCCGTGGAACAAGAAGCCGGTGGGCTTAGATCGTGAGTATTACGAGGTGGTTAAATTACTGTACGGGTACAGCAAGCGAGTGGCGGACATCATGTACGACACGCTGAAGCCTCACTTGCCGGCCTTGTACGCATACGCCCAGGGTAGTAAAGGTGGAAAATGAGTATTGAAATTTTGGAACAGGCGCTGGACAAGATGGGCGTAGATCACATGCCCATTCCCATCACTTTAGATGGGCGCAACCGAAAAACCATTCGCGAAGTTCTCACACGAATGGGAGTCGCCCAGCGCGGTGAAGAGGGTGAGTTGCCCATTTTGTGGCAAGTGGTACACTTGTCAGAGTTTGATGGTGAGTTGTACCTCACTCACTTTAAACACCTTTACATTCTTGACGGCAAGGGTGCATCAACTCGTTACACGGACGTCGACCAGGAGCGTTTGAAGTTCATCGCCTCGCGTTTGAACGAGTGGGGTCTCATCACACTCGAACGAAAGATTGAAGCGCAAGGTGCCATCGCCAAAGTCAAGTGCATCAAGTACAACGACAAAGGCAATTACATTTTGAATCAGAAGTACCGAGAGAAAGCACGGAGTGAAGCCAAATGAAAGTTACTGTAAACCTGGTTCGAAGTGGCGCAACCCTGCCCGCTCGCGCAACACAAGCCGCTGCCGCGTTTGATGTCTTTGCTGATTTGTCAGGCGACGTCGTTGTGTACTACGAAAACGCAAACGGCGAACGTCGCGAGCGCAAGGTGACTGAAGTTGACGGCGTGCGTCAAGTTGTGATCCACAACGGATTGCGAATGATGGTCCCAACGGGCGTAGCCATTGACTTGCCTGAAGGCTACGAAGCCAAACTGTACGGTCGCAGTGGGCTGGGTCTGAAACACGGCATCACGCTTGCAAATGCAGTGGGCGTCATTGACGAGGACTACACCCAAGAGGTTTTCGTCTGCTTGATCAACAACAGCCCCCGCGGACAGTACGCCATCAAACACGGCGACCGAATTGCACAGATGCAGATCTCGAAGCGCGATTCGGTTGAACTGGTACTGGGCGATGTTCCGCATCAGAAAGGCGATCGCGTGGGTGGACTGGGTTCGACCGGCGTGTCTACCCAAATTGAAGTTGAAGCGCCACAGACGCCACAAGATCACGAGCAAACGGCGGTCGCAAGCAAACGGCGCACCAAGAAACAAACTGCTGAAGCGACTCAAGGTGAAACCGCAGTGCAGTCAGACGACAGCGCAACCGAACCCGCAGTGCATCCGAGCGAGGACACAAACCATGGAGCTTAAAGTTCTGATGACCACCGCCGGTGCCGTTCTGGGTGAAGTGGTTGAGTCCATCGATGGTCAAGTTCAGCTCAAAAATCCCTACTTTCTGCAAGTAAGCAGCGAGGGCATTCAAGCGATGCCCATTGTGACTCCGTACGCAAAGGACGAAGTGGTAACATTCAGCCCATCGCAGCTTCTGATTAAAGAAGCCCTGACGCCGCGCGACGAGTGGGTTGAACTGTACAAGAGTCACCACTCGCCTATCGTCACCCAAAGCACGAAACTGGTTCTGCCCAAAGGCATGTGATCAAATAGAACTTGCCAATGTTTTGAAAAAAGGGCCGCAAGTTGCGGCCTTTTGTGTTAGTGTGTAAGCTCATTCACTGGAGACAAAACCGTGTACCAATCTTTCAAGCGCATTTCAAACGTATCGGTGAACCACCGAAACCACCGCGCCGCAGCCAACGTCAACCGCGACAGTATGCGTTGCAGCTACATTCACGGCTACAGCCGCACAATCGAACTCACGTTTGAATGCGACATCCTCACGAACGAAGGGTGGGTAGTTGACTTTGGCGACTTGTCGTTTGTCAAGAAGTTCATTCACGAAAACTGGGACCACAGCACTGTCATCGCCTTTGACGACCCGCTGAAGGATGAAATGCTCGCCATGGAAAAACTGTGGCTGATCAAGCTCTTTATCCTGCCGCCCCAGTACCCAGGCAGCATCGAGGGCAATTGCAAGTTCTTGCTGGAGTGGATCAACGAAAACGCGCCCGATGACTGGGTACGTCGTGAAGCGCGATGTGTTAGCGTCCGCATTTACGAACACAGCGACAATTTTGCCCAGTATTCCATTTGAGGTTGAGTGATGTACACGAGTGTCAATGAGGTCAACGGTAAAATCTATCACAGATACATCAAAGGCGGGAAAGACCACGCTGAAGTGGTGAGTGAGTTCCCACAAAGGCTCTACGTTTTCGATGAGTGTGGAACACACCGTGACCTCATGGGCACTCCACTTCGTGAAATCACTTACCAAAAGATTGCCGACTTCAAGAACGAATTTGCTCGTGGCGGCAAAAAAGTGTACGGCCAGAACAATCCTGTGCAGCAGTTTTTGACCTACACTTACTCAGACATTCCGTCGATGGAGGGCGCCACGTGGAAAATTCTTTACTGGGACATTGAAACCTATTTTGATTCTGGCTTCGTTGAACCCAGCGAGGCCACTGGACCCATCACGTCCATCAACTTCACTGTGGTGGGCGGCGACGATCAAACAAGCTACACCCTGGGCCTAAAGCGTTGCACGTTGCAATACGACAATCACGTCTACATTCATTGCCACAGTGAAGTGCAGTTGATTGAGAAGTTCATTTCCATGTGGAGTGAACACAACCCGCATTTTCACGGTCAGTATAACGGTGACTTGTTTGACTTGCCCTACCTGATCACACGTTCCTTGAAACTGGGCATTTCGCAAGCTAAGTTGAACAAGCTATCGCCCTTTCACAAGCAAAGTAACGCGAACCTGACGCCGCAGCGACGCTCAAGCGAATACACGTTTGAAGTGATTGGCGTGCCGTCACTTGACTTCCTTCAGCTCTACAAGAAGTTCTCACGTCACAAACACGAAAGCTACCGCCTTGACTTTATCGCGAACTTTGAACTCGGTGAAGCCAAAGTCAGTTACGACGACTACAACAACGACCTCGTGAACCTGTATGACGGACACTACAAGTTCACAATCCCACAGCACGAAGTGACGCAGCACAGTAACGAACGACGGTGGTGCAATTTGCGCACTCGCGTGATGCGTCACTTGAACACAAACACTTACCCAGCACTGAGCGAACGCTCGCTCTTGGACGACGCCCTGCTGCCGCGTTTTGAGACACTCGTGTTTGATAAATTAGATCAACTTACAAGCAAGCAAGCGTTGACCTTGCTTGAAGACTTGCACAACAAAGTCCACCAAGACAGTTACAACCTTTTCATTCGCTACAACATCGTCGACACCCAGTTGCTCGTGCGACTCGATAAGCGATTGGCATTCTCGCGCCTGGCACTGTCCTTTGCGCATATTTCAAATTCGAACGTGGTTGACGTCTACGGCACTGTTAAGCCATGGGAGAATATGGTCTATGCGTTTCTGCATCGCAAGGGCATTGTCATACCGCAGTCAAAGAAAAACGAATCCAGTGAATTCGTCGGCGGATATGTAAAAGAAGTCACTGCCGGTCGGCACGGGTTCGTGGCGTCGTTTGACTTCAAATCGCTGTACCCAAGCATCATCCGCATGTTATCGCTCAGTCCCGAAAACTTGACCAATGGGCGACCAAGTGGCGACATCCAAGCAATGATCCAGAACGCTGTGAACTTGCGCATAGACAACGAGGTGGCGAAAATGCGCAACGAAACCATCGCAGTGAACGGCACGCGCTACAAGAAGACTTTGGGCATCATTCCTGAAATCATGACCTTTCTGTTCAACGAACGCGACAGCGAAAAGTCAAAGATGAAAGCCCTGCAAAAGGAACAGGAAAAGCTAAAGGCCAAAGGTCAGTATTCACTTGAACTTGAGGCGCAAATTGCCAGCAAAAGTTCGAGCGAATCGGCGCTGAAGATTCTAGCCAACGGCGGATACGGCGCCATCAGTAACGACGGGTTTCGTTACTTTGAAATGGCCATTGCCGAAGCCATCACGTCAACGGGACAGGCTGCCGCACAGTACGCCATCAAGAACATCAACGAATACCTGACGAAGTTGACGGGCATTGATGCTGATTATGTGGTTTGTAGCGACACCGACTCCGTCTACCTGTCGCTGGACAGTGTGCTGGATAAGTTGTGCAGCGAAGTCACCGAAGTGGGTAAACTTGAGTGGTTGAACACTTTCATTGAAACGGACCTGTCGGTGTTCATTGACGATCTGTTCAACCGCTTCGCTAAACACTTAAACGCCGACCAAAACCTGTTGTTCATGAAGCGTGAAGCCATCGCCAATGCCATGATGATCCGCAAGAAAAAGAACTACATCATCACTTTGCTTGATAACGAGGGTGTTCGATTTGAAACACCCAAACTGAAAATGGTGGGCATTGAGGCTGTGAAGTCAAACACGCCGCTCATGATTCGTGAGTCGCTTGAAGTGTGCTTAAAGCACTTGATCAAAGGCGACCACGCAGCCATGCGTGAGTACGTCAACGAGTTTGAAAAGCGGTACAAGCGTGAGCACTACAGCAAGATCGCAAAGCCCACGGGCGTGAGTGACATGGACAAGTACGCGCAAAGCGACATCAGAATCCCCATTCACGTGAAAGCCGCACAGACCTACAATGCGCTGATTGCAAGCAACCCGCAGTACCAGCGGAACTTCGACATCATCAAGAACGGTACCAAGATTAAATTTTTGAAGCTAAAGACCCCAAACCCATTCAACTCACACGTGATGGGCTTCATCGACTCGCTGCCCAGCGACATTGAGATTGAGAAATACATTGATTACGACGAAATGTATGAGCAAACATTTCTGTCGCCGCTTGAGTCATTCACCGTGATGGATGGCTTCGATATGCGTTATAATGCGCTTGACTTGTTTGATGTGGGCAACGTCCAGATCAAGCCGCAAGTGAAGCGTGTGACAAAGGCAACGAAAGTTGCAAGCAAGCCCCAAGCCCAACCGCTTGACCTATTCTAACCTATTGAGGACTCACTGATGAGTAGCCTTGACTCCTTTCGCAAAAAGTTGAGCGAAAAACACAAAGACAAGATGTCTTTCTTTCAACCCATGAGCGAGAGTGCCTTTTTCAAGGATTCTAAGGAATTCGTGAACGAAGTGCCTATCTTGAACCTGCCCTTTACCGGAAGCCTGCGTCGCGGCTACAAAGCAGGTCTTTGTATGATCGCGGGCCCATCCAAACACTTCAAGAGTCTGCTGTCGCTGGTGACGCTTAAAGCATACATGGACACCTACGACGAAGCCCGCATGGTGTTTTTTGATTGTGAGTTTGGCTCAAGCCTGAGCTACTTTAAGTCCGTGGGCATTGACCCTGAAAAGGTTCTGCACGTCCCCGTGACGTCAATTGAAGAGTTCAGACACTACGCTTTGACCTTGCTTGACGGAATTGAACTGGGTGACAAGGTCTGTATGTATGTTGACTCCATCGGCAACATGGCATCGCGTAAAGAAGTCCAGGACGCGATTGATGACAAAACAGCAGCAGACATGACGCGTGCAAAAGTCATCAAATCCGCCTTCCGCGGCATCACGCCGCTGCTGAACCTGCACCACATTCCAATGGTCGTCATCAACCACGTGTACGACGAAATGAGCGGCGGCCCGTATGCAAAAACTGTCGTGAGCGGCGGGCAGGGGATTTACTTGTCGTCGAACGAAGTCTTCACCATGGGTCGACGTCAGCGCAAAGACACCACCACCAATGAGATCACCGGCTACGATTTCATCTTGAACGTGGACAAGTCGCGCGGCTGCCGTGAAAAGACCAAGTGCGTGCTTGAGATCGACTACAAGAAGGGCATGAACAAATACAGCGGTCTGTTTGAGATTGCCGAGTCCGTGGGCTGGGTAGTTGCGCCAAAGCAAGGTTGGTATTCGCGCGTCATCAACGGCGTCCGTGAAGAAAAAAGCTGGCGCAAGAAAGACATGAGCACCGACGCGTTCTGGAACGACATTTTAGCTTGCGATGCGTTCCACGAAGCGGTTGAACGTGAGTACAGCACAGCGGGCGGCAGCATCACCGGCGAGTCGCTGAACGACGTGCCCAACGACCTTGAGTCGCTGGATTGAACTGCCCTTTAATATCGCAACAGTTAGGAGAAACGTATGGACCTGGTTGGAAAAATTCAAGCTCGCTTCAAAGAACTGGGTATTGAAACGCCCATGGTGGCTGCCTTTGACGGCGACAAGCGCGAACGGCTTGAAGAGATTTATGCTGAAGCGCACCGCGTCATGGGTCTTGATTTGAACGACGACTCAATCTCAGAAACGCCGCGGCGCATTGCGAAGCTCATGCTGAATGACTCCATGAGCGGCCTCGACTACAGCAATTTCCCAATGTGTACCGTGATTGAGAACAAGTTCTATCGCGGGCTCGTGACGGTAAACGATCTGATGATCTACAGCCTTTGTGAACATCACTGGGAACGTGTGCTGATGCGCGTGTCTGTTAGCTACATCACTAACCGCAAAGTCCTCGGCTTGTCCAAGTTTTCACGGATTGCTGAGTTCTTCGGAGCGCGGCCCATTGTGCAAGAGAGGTTCACCACCCAGTTGCATGAGGCGCTGAAGATTATTCTTGAAACCGAAGACGTGGCAGTTCACGTTCGCGGGCTTCACTTGTGCATGTTCGCTCGCGGCGTTGAAGAACCGTGTTCAAGTACCACAACGTCCATCCTGGGCGGCGAGTACATGCACAACGAAGCTACACGTCTTGAGTTCTTGAAAACCATTGACGTGAGCAAACCGCTCATCCCCACTTAATTTTTACAGCAGACAAAATTGCTCGCGTCAAGCGGGCTTTTTTGTGGATGTCATAAACCGCGAGATTCGCGCGAGATCGCATTTTAACAGTGAGACCACCGTATGTACCAAGACCCCATCAAAACGCGCAACAGCAAGCGCATCGTGTCAGCAAACCTGGACATCGCAGACGCGGGAGGCGAGCAAGTCCACGTCACCATCTTGGCCGACAGCATTCACCCGAAAACGAACAAGCGCATCACGACGTTTGAACTTGAGTACCCGCGATTTATCTTGAGTGAACTGAACACCCACGCCATGTTGTGCAAAAACAGCATGAGCAGTCGTGCAGTGCCGGTCAAGACCATGCTTGAACAAGTGTGTCAGAATCCTGCTATGCCGGTCCGCTTTGGTCAAAACAAGCCGGGTATGCAAGATCACGGAAGTGAACACGATAATCTGATCTTTGAAGATTACATGGCCTACACCCCACGGCGCTACTGGGTCAAGTGCGCCCGTGAAATTTCTGAGATGGCGCAAGTGTATGCCGACCACGGCTACCACAAGCAGATCGCAAACCGACTGATTGAACCCTTCCAGCGAATGAAGACTGTGCTGACCGCAACGGAATTTGCAAACTTCTTCCACTTGCGAAACCACAGTGACGCCGATCCAACCTTTGCTGAACTCGCTGCTGCCATGCAAGGTGCCCTGATTCAAAGTGAACCGCGCACACTTAAATTTGGCCAATGGCACGCACCCTATTATGCCAACGGCGTGTATGACCCAAGCGACGAAGTTTCGCTCGCAGACGCATTGGCAATCAGCGTCAGTTGCTGTGCGCAAGTGAGCTACCGCCGCAACGACGCCAGCTTGGAGAAGGCTCGCAGTATCTTCAAGAAGTTGCTGAGCGATGCGCGTATGCACGCAAGTCCTTTCCAGCATCAAGCCACGCCGATTGACTATGACAGCATCCAGGACACTTGGCCGCTGGGCGTTTCACATCAAGATAAGAACGGTCGCTTGTGGTCGGCGCAATTCCAAGACTTCATCATGTACCGCAAGACGTTTGAGAACGAATCCGTGCAAGGTTGACTTACCGCGATTTGCAGTGTAAAATGCCTCTTGTGTGCAAAGTCACAGTTAAGAAATGATCGAATGGAGCGTTTGAAATGATTTTGAGCGGAGCGAAACTTTCGTGGGAGAAGCTCGACGTCGCCGGCGAGTTACTCAGATTGAAATTCACGTACCCTGAGTTCCAAGATGTTCATGCTATTGTGGACATTGTGGGCGTGGGTCTCACTGAAGGAAATCGCTTGGGCGTGGGCCCAAATCGTGAATGTGATGTCGGTGAAGTTTACTACACAGCAAGCGTACACAATCCCCACGGGTTCAGCGAAATGTCGCACAGTGAATTCGTGAAGGATGTGGTTGAGATGTCTATCACAGAAATGTTCAAAGCGTCTATCGGGTTCAGCCCCACGTCCTTTGCGGCATATTAAATGGTTGTGCGAGTAAGCGGGGTGGCTAAACGTCGCCCCGCTTTGCTTTAAAGTCTATGGTCTTCAGTGGGGCAGTCGTTGTATGATTACCGATGAGCAAATGATCTTGGCGTCGTTGCTAGATGAGCGTTCACAATTTGGCACCTATTACACGAAGGTGGTGCCCTACATCAAACAAGAATATTTCGCCCAGGGCAGCACGCCGGCACTTCTGTTTAAAATCATCAAGCGTTATACTGAAAGGTACAGTTCGCGCCCCACGTTGTCCATCATGAACAACGTCATCACCGAAACCACGCACAATGAAAACGACTTGCGACAGCATCTGAGCTACCTCCGTGAGCTTGAAGCAATCAAGGTACCCAACAACCTTGAGTATTTGGTTGACAAAGCCGAAAGCTGGTGCAAGGACGTGGCGCTACGCACGACAATCATGTTAGCGTTTAGCGTGTATGAGGGCGAAAACAAAAAGATCACTCGCGAAGCACTGCCCGACATCATCAAAGAAGCCGTCTCCATCAGCTTTGACGACACAGTCGGCCACGATTGGGACGACGACATCAACGAACGATATGAGTGGTACCACAAGCCCAGTTCACGGGTTGAATTCAACTACGAAATCCTAAACGCCATCACCACCGGCGGCGTTCCACGCAAGACCTTTAATTTGATTGCTGCCGGCGCTAACGTGGGTAAGACGTTGATTCTGACAATCTTGGCATCCATGTACAAGAAGTTGGGTCTCAATGTCCTGTATGTGACGAATGAGATTTCAAAGATGGAAACGGCGTCGCGCCTTGACATGGCCATCACTGGATTGTCGGGCTTAGATTTGCGCATCCTCGAACAGTCAAAATACATGAAGCGCATCCAGTCGCTGAAAGAGGGCACTGGGAAACTGATCATCGAAGAGTTCAGCGGCAATTGCACTAGCGTTGCAATTGGCAATCTGATTGACAGCGTCAAGATTAAAAAGGGCGTGACCATTGACGTGGTGATCAACGACTACATTACCCTGACGACGAGCAGTTACCACAAGCAGAATGAGATGGGTAACAGCAGCGCATATCACGAAGCGGTCGCTGTCGAAAACCGTAACTTAGCCAAGCAGCGTGACCTCATCTACTGGTCGGCTGTGCAGCTTAAAGGCGACGCCATGGAAAAGACCCAGCTGTCCATGTATGACATCGGCATGTCGCTGGGCTACGCTAAAGTGGCTGATCTTATCTGGGCTGCCATTCGCACGCCACAGCTTGATGCGGGCGGCTACATCAATTTCCAGCAGATTAAAACCCGCTATCACAGCGTGAAGGACGTGGAGTGGCAGATGCGCGTGGATGTTGAGCGCCACCAACTGTATGAGCTTGACAATTACATTATCGAGGGCATCACCGACCGTTACCAGAACCTGAAGAACAAACAGCAAGCCACGCTTATCGTTGACCAGCCGAATGAAACTGCTACAGCAGCAAGCAAACCGGCAAATAAAATAACGAGTGAATCCATTTTGACCGAAGGAGATGACGGTGATGACGAATACAGCAGCCTGCTCTAGTGACGACACAGCCAATCTGCCCACCTTTAAAGTTTCAACCTTGGGTGAAGTGATTGAGCTTGTCAAGAAAGAACTTGCCGAGGAGCCTGCTAAACCACAGCCTCGCTCGCAAGTGAAAGACAACAACATCGCCAGCGCAAAAGCACACCCCATTGCTTAAGCGCGAACGCGCCCAACGTACAAAGTACACTAGGAGCTAAAAACATGCTGCCCATTATCACCCAAACCGTTTATCAATTTGATTGCAACGAACTTGGGGCGGTTCGATATCGCCCTATGCTGAACGGCGAATACAAAGCAATCAGCGCGGCCATTGAGCTTGATGACGCCGACGCCACAATCAATACCATTGGACAAACAGTTAAGGTGGCCACCGATGGCGTGATTGACCCAGACAAACATCCAAGCTATCTCGTTGAACTGGGCTTCTTGCAAATCTTCACGAAGTCGATCACCAAAGACATCCAAGCGCGATACACTTGCAACAACGTCGTCGAAGTGGATGAAGTTGTGTTCAGTGAGAGTGAAAGCGACAGCGGTGAAGTCGTGAAAACAGAACACCACGAAACCAAGCGCGTTAAGTGCGGTGAAGTGTTTCCGGTACTCGTGCCTGTGGGCAGTGCCGCAGTCAAGTACCCAGAAAACTACGACAAGCTCTCAAAGATCGTGATGGGCAACGTAACCATCAACCTGAAGCCGCTGTCCGTGACCGACGCAAGGAACTTCACACTAGCTCAAAAGAAACAGCAAAGTCTTGCCAAAGACGGCAAAGTCAACTTTGAAAAGCGCGATCTCATGAGCGGCAACTTCGACGACGACGACGTTGAAGCCATGTTCACTTACCTTGGGATTGAATCTATCGTAAACGACGGCAACGTCATCAAGCCCAAAGACTTCACCCAGGACGAGTGGTGCGAGTGGTATCAGGAACTGCCGCTGAACGTGGTCAGTCAGATTAACGACTTCTTCGTGGACACACCTATCTTGTATCAAAAGCAAGTGATCAAGTGTCCGAAGTGCGGTGCCGAAACCACACTTGAATACAAGGGCCTCAGCGATTTTTTAACTTGATGGTGCCTAGCGGCACCTTTATCAACTTCATGCAAGAACTCAAAGTGTTGGTGAGGCACTTTGGGTTCACGGTCCAGGACGTCATGATGATGAGCACGTTCGACTTAAAGGTTCTACTCGCCATGTTGAAGCAAGACATCGAAAAAGAAGAAAAGGAAGCACAACGGAAATGAAAAGCCCTGAAAAAATGTCGGTGCGAGAAAGATCGTTCATGCGCGTAAAACGCATGACACGAGACGCTGCTGTCATGACCATCAAGCTCGCCACGGACGGCGCCCCCATCGGTGACCTTATCATCAATGGGGCAGGTCACTTCGCAGTTTCAGCACAAAACCAAATGAAGATCATGAAGCTAAACCGCGAAATTGACGCACTCAAGAAGAAATTCACCACAGCAAGTGCCGCCCACAGTGCAGTATTCAGTGCCTGCACCGAAACGAAGCGCAAGTTCGTAGACAGTGTGCTGAACCTACAAAGCGTGAAGCTCATGTGTGTGCAAACTATTCCAAATTTGTTCAAGGGCACTCGCGTCGTGAAGTCAAAACACGACCCCAGCGTCACCTACAAGATTTCAGAGATCAACAAGGTTGAAGTAGCCATCGGCGGCACCATCACCGCAAGCCACCGCGACTTTTACAATGAGAAAGTGAAAGCCTACAAAGCAGCACTCACTGCCACAAAAGACCACTTTGACAAATTCAACAAACTGATGGACGAGCAAAATGAGCTTGCCAAAGAGATTGAGTCACTGACCCAACAGATGGGGAAACTTGATGTCGACACGGACGCGCTAAGCGAACAAGTCCAAGCTGAATTCAGCAGCCTACAAAACCAAGCCAACCGCCCGTAACCACAATCAAAAAAGCCGAAAACTACCTTAAATATCGTGAAACCAAAACGGTAGTTTTTCATGAATCAGAAATTTCGCGATACAATCGACCGCAACCTTAAACAGCAAAAGAACACCATGCTTGTGGGCAAGAGTGTTCGTGAGGTTTTGCTGGGCAAGAATCGCGAAGATCATGAAAAGGCCACGCGCGTAAAAGAAGACGCAGCACCCTTTCGCAACCTCGTCATAACGCGACTGACTTCAATCGACAGTACACTGACGAACATCTATAAACTTCTGAAGAAGCGTGAGGATGGCAAGGGCGGCGGCTTCGATCTGAGTAATTTGCTGGGCGCCCTAAAGTGGGCACTCCCAGCCGTCGCTGCTCTGTTAGCTTCACAGTTTCCAGGACTAAGCGCCGCCCTTCGACTGGCCCACAGCTTACCGGCTTTGCTTCGTTCTTTCGGTGAAGTGGCTCGGGTATTGCGTAACAGCACCGTGGTCAGAGATGCAGCAAGAACTGCCCGAAACCTAGTCAACGCAGCACACGGTGGCGCAGCGGTACGAAATGCCACACGCGCCGCCACAGCAGCATCCGCAGCAGCAGCAGCAGCACGCAACGGCTCTCGCATCACGTCAATGGGTGGACAAGTCGCCCACGCAGCCACAGCAGCCCCACTGGTTAACCGCTTTATGAACCGAGCGGGCACAGCAGCCGCAGTGGGCGGTGCCGCGTCAACAGCAGCGCACGGTGCAGCAGCAGCCTCACAGGGCGGTCGCTTGATGCGTTTTGCTGCCGGGCTAAAGAAACCAGGTCGGATTGGAAACACCGCTGGGGTCGTGGGCATCGGCGCTCGCCTGTATGAGGGCGATAACGTGGGTGCTGCCCTAGACACTACCGCACTGGCGCTGGCGCATTCAAAGAACCTGAAAGCTCGCTTGATGGGCTTTGGCTTAGATGCAGTCATCATTGGGCGCGACATCATTCGCTACAAAGGGCGAAAGGACAAGGAGGCTGAACTACAAGCCGCCATCGCCAAAGTGGGTTTCACGCCACAGCAAGCGCGTTACATTTTGAAGACCTTTGCCGACCCGCGTACTGTGGGCAACATCAGCGACGATGCGGCCGCAGTCACCACAGCCACCCAGCTGTACAACAGTGCCGAAGATCGTGATCGAAAAATGATCATTGCAGAAATGGCCAATGAAATGACCAAAGGTTCGTTGTCTGGACCACAAGCCACGCCCAACGAACCCAGCCAAGAACCTGCCACACAAAGTACGTCGTCGAAGCCCCTAGCGGCCGCAGTCGCCGCAGCCGGTGTCGGCGCTTATGCTATGCGTCAACAAAAGCCACCGGTTCAAACAAACGTGGCTCAGCGACGTGTGCGCAACAGTGCAAGGGTAAGAAGTCCTGGTGCCACCCAAGCTCTACAGAATGCAGCACGTCAGCGAGTGGCTGCCGCACCCGCCACGCAAGCAATTCGCTCAGGTGGTGGTCTTCGTGGCGCGTTAACACAAGCCGCTGAGCGAGTGGGCTTGAGGGGCGCTTTGAAGGTTGGGGCTAAGGCTGTTCCACTCCTGGGACTTGGGCTGGGCTTGTACGGCGGCGTGACGCGCGCGATGGACGGCGATTATCGTGGGGCGGGCCTTGAGGTCTTGAGCGGCTTGGCTTCACTGATACCCGGCTTCGGTACCGCTGCGGCTGTGGCCATTCAAGGTGGGTTGGCTATCCGTGATGTGGCCAATGAGTCACAGCGCGTCATGGGTCAGAGTGGTGAGGCACTAAACCAAAACGCAACCAAAGCACAGGGCGCGGTGGCCGCAGCAAGCGCATCGGCAGTCACCGCTGCCACCCAAACGATGAACCTAAACAGTCGCGCCGTTCAAAACGGTGCCGTGACGCAGTTGAACCAGCTACAAAGTTCTGCCCTAGCTAACACAAAGCAGATGGGCGAAGCCAACAAGTCGCTCATGACAAGCACCATTGAAAAAATCAATGCGGTGTCAAAGCTCATTGTCGATAGCGTCAAGAGTGGCGCAAAATGGCTGTGGGACTTGAACGTCAAAGCGTTTGATACTTTGAAAGGTGTGTTCAACAGCATCGTCTCCACCATCTCGTCTGTGATCAGCTCGCTCGTTTCAGCCGCCGCCAATGCCTTTAAGACCGGCGCCGGTAACTTGTGGGACAAACTCACAGGAAAAGACGGAGCGCCAGCTCAAGCGCCCGCACCCTCACAGCCCTTGACTGAAGATCAGGCGCTTGAACAAGTGAAGCGTGAGCGCCGTGCTCAAGTGGATGCCCAAGTCAAAGGCAACCAAACTTCGTTGCGCGAAAACAAGCCGGTTGAGAATAAGCTCGCGATTGCCCCAAGTCAAATTGCCGGCATTGTTGAAAAGGGTGCGAAGTTCGCAGCAGGGCGACGCAGTGTGGTCATCACAGCCGGCGCCAGTCCCGATGATGTCAAAAACCCAGCTCGCGCCGCTGAAAACTTGCAAAGGGCTATTGCTGGATTTCGAAGTAACGGATATCAAACCATCGAGGTTTTGTTGCCGCGCAACCACAAAGACCTGAAGGGCTTGCGTGCCGCTTACCTCAAAGTCATCGAAGAAAACAAAGCCCTGCCGATTGATGTGAGTGACAGTGCATGGGAGGGCGGCGACACGCCAGGCTCATACGGTATTCTGCGTGCCGATGCTGCTCAAACTGTAGCCAAAGCGCGACCCAATTCCATGTTCACAGGCGACGCAAGTGCGGTGCGCATGTGGCACGGTGCCGGCTTTGATCCCACACAAACATCCGTCCGCGTGGCAGGTCTTGAAGTTGCTAAGTCGGGCGGCGATTCAAACTTCGCCAATATGGTGGGCAACAAGATCATTTCACCCGCTGCCGCAAAGTCGCCGGTGGTTCAACAAGACTACGCCCACACGATCCAGAACTACCTCAGAAACACCGGGCAGCTCGTCCCTGAAGGGTATCATGAGAAAAAGCGTAGCGACGAAAACAAAGCGGATGCACAGCGGGCGCGTGAACTCGTACAGAACTCAAGCCAAGCCGCCACAAAAGCATCCCCAGCATCCCCTGGCACAACCCCAAGTCCAGTAGCACCTACGCAAGCATCTAACAATTCAGAAGCACAATCACAAGGTCAGGGCGGCTTGCGTTCAACGGAGAGCCTGAAGGGTACGCAGTTGCGGCGTATGCAAGTCTATAACGCATTTTTGAAAGTGGGCTTCAGTCAAAACCAAGCCATTGCCATGACCGGTGAAGTGGGACGCGAGAACAGCTTCTCAGACAACGGGCTGTTCGGCGAACACCAAGACCCAGCCAGCTTCACCAAAGGCCGCGGGCGCATCATGAACGCCGGTATGATTTCGTTCAACAATGAGCGTCGTGCTAGGCTTGAGCAATACATGGCATCACAGGGCGTACCGTGGAACGGCAAGACTTTTCCACGCACACAAGAGTCGATTGAAGCACAAGCCCGCTTCATCAAACTTGAGATGGAGTCGCCCCAAGAGAGAGGAAACACCAAAGCGTTTCGTGAAAACCCGAATGCGAAGGTTGAAGATCTACAGTACCAAGTGGGCAAAAAATACATTCGCTGGGCCATTGACAATCCTAAGTTCAGTGCCAGCGGCTTGCGAAACATGGCAGCGCACACGGCTGCCGTTCGACGTGACTTGGGCATAACCACTCCGGGTGGAAGTGTGTCCGCGGGTGCAGGGTCTGATCTACAACAACCCAACGGCGGCGTTGCATCAGGCACCGCGCCCATCGGTGAAGCACAACAACCCAGCGGCGTTGACCCAAACAGCCCCCAAGGGTTCTTCGACAGCATGGTAAGCGGCATCAAATCCATGCTGCCAGGCTTCAGTGCCAACATAAGCGATGTCATGTCGTGGATTGACAAGACGACCTTCACGGCTGCCGAAACCAAAAAGCCCGTCTATGAAACCGACAGCGGCTTCAGACGCACAAATGCACGCGAGCGCGTCTTTAAGAAGTTTGATCCCAACATCGCAAACGGCGGACAATCTGGTCTCGCTCAATTGGCCAATCGGCAAATTGCCGAGCGCACACAAAACCAAGCACGCGCTTACCTGGACGCAAACGGCAACGACATTCGCAGCTTAGCCGACGCGCAAATTTCAGGACGCACACAAAACCAGCCCCGCGCGTACATTGATGAGAACGGCAACGACATTCGCGATTTGGCGGACGCGCAGATTGACGAAAGCGGCAACAGTGCCACTCGCTTTGAAGGAACATCGTGGTGGCGACGGATCTTTGGTGGGGACACAGCGTCCACAGACAACAGCCCATCAAAATCAATCTTTGGAGGGTTATCGAAAGTCCTGAGTTCTGTTTTTGGTGAAGGTGCCTTCAACCGAATGCGCGATGCCATCGGTTCACTGACGAGTGCAGTCAACAAACTGCCCATCGTCGGCGACATCTTCAAGAAGCACACTGAAGGACTCATGGGCGTTATCAAGCTCGGTGACGCAGTAAGCGACAAGCAAGCTAAACTTGACGCAACAACAGACGTCAAAATCAGTGCCCAAGGCACGGGCGCGAGCACGGGCTTTAAGCAAGTTGCAATCGCACCCAGCGACACAATCACAAAAGCAGTCACCACAGCAGTGGGTTCACCGATTGACCCAATTACGAAAGTGGCTAGTGTGTTGACAGGAACGCCCATTGACACAATCACGAAAGTGGCCGGGGTCAACAAGTCACCCAGCGACACAATCACGAAAGCAGTCACCGCGCCGTTTAGCACACTGACTGACTCAATCACAAAAGGGACCGGCAAAGCAGTCGGCGCAACAAGTGGCCCCATTGCGAAAGTAGTTGGAACCGGCAAGTCACTGACTGAAACAATCAAGAAAAGTGTTGGTGCGGTAGTGAGTTCACCGATTGACTCAATCACGAAAGGGATCGGGTCAGGTACTGCTAAGGCAACAGTCGACACCATCACGAAAGCAGTTGAAAGTGGTAAGTCACCGATTGACGCCATTACCAAAGTGGCCGGAAGTGGCAAGTCACCGATTGACTCAATCACGAAAGCAGTTGGAGCTAACAAGTCAACAGTTGATGCCATCACGAAAGCAGTTGGAGCTAACAAGTCAACAGTTGATGCCATTACCAAAGTGAGTGGTGGCACCAAGTCACCGATTGATGCCATCACGAAAGTGACTGGGTCTGCCAAGTCACCGATTGATGCCATCACGAAAGTGACTGGTGGCACTAAGTCACCGATTGACGCGATCACGAAAGTGACTGGGTCTGCCAAGTCACCGATTGATGCCATTACGAAAGTGAGTGGTGGCACTAAGTCACCGATTGATGCCATTACCAAAGTGGGTGGAAGTGGTAAGTCACCGATTGACTCAATCACGAAAGGTGCCAGTTCACCGTTTGGTGGGAAAACAGAACGCGGAACAGAAAAAGCAATCACCGCGTCCCCGACAGCATCAATCACTTCGCCTAAAGGTGACGGTGCGCTTACGTCTGTTCAACCTGAGAACATTGGTTCGGTCTTGGGCGATGGCGTGGGGCGACTTAAAAAGGCTGAAACTGCCCCCGTGATTGTGAACGTCGCACAGCCCGCACCACAGCAGCCCAATGCTGGAACCAAAGCGCCTGACAGCAAGATCATTGACACGCCGATGTCGGTTCATGGACAAGATTCAGTCATCAAAGAACTGGCTTTGCAGATGCTGAAGGCGTCGTGCTAGTGAAGTGATCTGAAAATCTTTAAAGCGACTTGCGGTAAAGGCCGTAAGTTGCTAAACTTGCATCTCGTTCATACAAGGTGCATCAAGCATGAAATCAGCGAAAAAGGCGCTCGTTGTCATCAGCGGGGGTCTGGATTCAACAACCGCTCTATTGTACGCGACCCAAAACTACGAGTCTGTTGAAGCAGTCTCGTTTTTTTACGGCCAAAAACAATACCACGAAATTGAGCTTGCTCGCATGTCGTGTGATCGTCTGTCTGTGCCGCACCGCCACATCAACATTTCATTCGTCGCAGACATCGCCAAGGGCGTCTCAGCGAACTTGTCGGGTAGCGAAATCAAGATGCCCACCATTGCCGACGTGCTGGGCGATCCACAGCCGGTGACGTATGTGCCAAACCGAAACATGATGATGCTGGCTATTTCTGCAAGCGTTGCTGAAGCCGTGGGCGCGACCGATTTGCTGATGGGTTTTCAAAGTAACGACGAATACGGCTACTGGGACACGACACAGGCGTTCGTGGATGCAATGAATGCAGCACTGTCGCTTAACCGCGGCAATGCTGTGAAGCTCGTCAGCCCGTTCGTGGACTGGACAAAGGCTATGGAAATCCAGTACACACTAGACGTCACTGGAAACATCGACCTATATACAACCACCATCACCTGCTACGATCCTCGCTTGATCAAGGGCGTGCCTTACAGTTGTGGGCGCTGCCCATCATGCGCTGAGCGGTTGAAGGCTTTCAAAAGTCTTGGGTTGGTTGACCCTATCCCTTATGTGAGTGAACCTGAGGAACAGTGACATTATGTGCGGTATCTTTCTCGCAACGTCAAAATCGTCATACGAGCAGCTAAAGTTAGCCAACAGCGACCGCGGCCTCATCTATAGCCATGATGTTATCGTGGCGCACGGTGAGCCCACGGTTGAGTTCATGGTAGGTCACATTTTGCAAGCTACAAACCCGAGTGAGCAGCACAGCCACCCGTCGGTTATCGGTGAAACAAAACTGTGGCACAACGGCTTAATCAAAAAGCGGTTCATGACACAGCACGACTACAGCGGGTGGGATACCGCACTCTTGCACAAACTTGTGATGGGTCACTTTGATGGAAAGCAAACGCTCGATCACGTGGACGGGTCATTTGCTTGCGTCTACTACAACGGCACAAGTCTCTATTTTTTCAGAAACCAGATGAGCCCGCTGTTCGTCAGCGACAACCACACGGCGCCGCTCGCGCTATCTTCTGTGAGGACAATCTTGACGCCCCACAGTGTGACAAGCGGCACCATCTACGAAATCACAAGCGAAACTTCGTACGAAGTCGCGTCAACATTCACGACAACAGACGTTTATTGAGGTTAGCTATGCGCACAACACTTGAGTATGTTTTCAGCGGCAGCGGCGGCATGTTGCTTGCTTATAAACGCGACTTTGATAAACTGCCCGGATACGATCAGTTCATTGAACGTCGCGACAGGGCAATTCGCGATTCCATGCGCTTCATTGAGTCGTATGTGAACTCACAGACCAATTTCGACATGCGGTATTCTGTGCTCTATAACGCCTTTATCGAAAAGGGGTTCTACGACGCAAGCGACTACAAGCGACAGGGCTTTCACAACCTGTACAGCGACAGCGGCGGCTTGCAAGTCATCACGATGGGCAAACAAGTCACCGACGAGTTCAAGACAAAGATTTACGAAACCCAAGATCGCGGCGAGTTCGCTTTCTGCTTTGACGAAATTCCTGTCTTTGTCGACAGTTCGGTTGACAACCAAGCCCGCGCCACTGTAACCGGCAAGTATTACGACACCAAGCGAACTCGCGAGTGTGCCTTGAAAACCGCACAGAACGTCCGCATTCAGATGGACAGTTGCAAGCACACTAAAGTCTTCTACATCGTGCAGGGCAACACCTACAACGATATGATTGAGTGGTTTGATTGTGCCTATGAAGTCCTGGGCAGCGATATCGCCAATCTCGCGGGCATAGCGGTGGCAGACACTTGCATGGGTAACGGAATGCTTGAGTCGTGCGACATGGCGTTTGCTGCCGCTGTAATCTTCAGCAAATACCCGACACTGCCCCGTCGGCTCCACTTGCTGGGCATCGGCTCCGTGACACGCACGCTGCCCTTTATCATCGCCTGTGAGAGTGGCTTGCTTCCAACCGACACCGTGATTTCGTTTGACAGCAGTCGGCACTCGCACAGCGCCATGATGGGACGCAAGGTTGACGTCAGTGTGAAGAAAACCCGTCAGCTCAAGGGCAGCATGTACAAGGCTATGGAGAAATACTACAAGTTCATGGCACCGATCTTCAGTCAGTACACTGAAGTCTACGACCCACAGAAGTTGACTGAAATCACCTATGCCGACGAACGGTCCATTTGTGATATGGTGCGCAATGCTTTCACAGATTTCACAGACGATGGGCTGATTGTTTCACTTTGGCCGGCTGTCTATGCAATCTACACGAGCATTGAAATGGCCATTGACGTACACGACAACATCGTGAACGGCGGCAGCGGCACCACAGCGACGCGACGTGATAAACAACGTGAGATTCTGTCGCTCTTGCGTCACGTCAGAAATGAAAGTGATTATCGTGAATGGCGCGGCCATTTTGGTAATAAACTGCAATCGGTTCGGATGCCCGCGTTGGGTGCATTTGAAACTTTGAACTTGTTCTAAGGAGTAACGCAATTGAACATCAACGAAATCGCCGCAAAGACCCTGGGCAGCGACAACAGTTACGCCGTCTATACCACAACCTGTGATAAGACGCTGCTGAACCCGATGCCGCGTGGTTTGGTACGCAACGACGCGGGAACTGTACAAAGCCCCTATGGGTACGACACTTGGTACGCTTATGAAGCAACCTACATTGACGCCCGTCGCAATGTGCCGGTGTCGGGTTGCTTGAAGATTGTCGTGCCCAGCCACAGCGAGTTCATGGTTGAATCAAAGTCACTCAAACTCTACCTGAACACGTTTGACATGATGGTGATCACACAAGAAGATTATGTGTCTACCATCAAAGGCGATTTGCAAGCGTTGCTGAAGTGCCACGTCTACGTCACGTTCATGGAATACATGTTGAATGAAACCATGTGTGTTCCGCTGATGGGCGATGAGATTGTGGTCAATCACTTGGCCGATCAAAGTGAGGCAGTTGACTACCACGGCAATTTCAAGTTGAGTCAAGAACACTTGCAGAACCTTGCTTGGCGCGATGTGCGTTATGTGGTGCCCTCACTCCGCAGCCGCTGCCGACACACGAAACAAAAAGACAGCGGGTACGCTTTTTTTGAGTTCGTCAACAACAGCCGAAACCCAACCGCGAGCATCATCACAGAAGATGCTTTGCTTCGTGCTGTGCTTACATTGCGCGAAGTGAACGAGTTCCACGAGTTTTGCTGTGAGAAACTGTACGCGGATCTGAAGAACCTGATGGGCCCTGACGTTCTCGTCACCGTCACACTGTACTATCAGCGCCGCGGCGGCATCGACATCAACCCCACTCGCTCTGATGTTTGTGTGAGCGACTTCAACGATAACTTCAATAAGGGCTTCGCGGGGCAATAAGATGAAAGATCAAATTTTCGTAACCGAAATGTTCATGTCGGTACAGGGCGAAGGCGCTCGAGTGGGTCGCCGTACCCTGTTCGTTCGACTCTTCGGGTGCAATTTCAAGTGCCGCGGCTTCGGCATGCCCAAAGGGCAGCTGTCAGATGAATATGTGGTGACAGCAGAAATCCACAAGCGCATCCAGTTTAAAAGCATCGACGAAGTGCCGGTCCCTGTAACTGGGTGCGATTCTTTCATCGCGTGGGACAAGCGGTTTCGTGACCTGTCAAAGAAGTACACAGCAAGTGAGCTCGTTAGCACGTTGCGCGAGCAAGCAAAAACGAACGGCATGAAACCTGACATTGTGTTCACAGGCGGTGAGCCGCTCATGCACCAAGACGTTCTGTTCAAAAAGATCATTCCGAACATCATGGACGTTTATGATGTCTGTACCTTTGAGACCAACGGCACTTATCCCCTGAATGAAGATGTGTTTGAAGCCATGGTCATGGAACAACACTACGGCCGCAACCGCTTTTACTTCAGCGTCAGCCCGAAGTTGTCCAACAGCGGCGAACCCAAAGAAAAGCGACTGAACCCAAAGGCCATTGAAAGCTATCACAAGGCCGGCAGTGCAGTGACCTTTAAGTTCGTGGTGGACGGCACTGTGCTACACGAGGTCATTGAAGCCAATCGCGAGCTGGGCAACAGCGATTACAAGTTTGACGTGTACGTCATGCCCAGCGGCGCGGGGAAAGATGAGTATCAGCAAAACGCAAAATCCGTGGCTGAATTCGCACTGTCAAACTGCCTGAACTACAGCCCGCGCTTGCAAATTGACCTGTTCAAGAATGCGTGGGGGACTTGATGACTCAAGTACAAGCGCAAGCGCAAGTTCCAGCAGAAGCGATTGATCGTGCGCTTGAAGCACAGCGGCAATCGCTTGACCCTGGAAAGAAAGTGGGCTGTGCTGTCTTTTGTGAGAAAGAACAGCGGGTCGTTTCGGTTGGGTACAACCACCTGCCAGAACCTTACGACCCGCTGCAAATCTTGACCATGACACCAGATGAGAAGCTAGGTTGTGTCGTACACGCCGAAGTTCACGCGATGTGCAAGCTACCCCGCGGACACTACACGGCGGTGGTCACTGCCACGCCGTGTGTTCAATGTGCCAAGCTCATGATTGATAAGGGCGTCGCAGCAGTTCACATTGTGAAGGGCCATGAGTCTGAGTCGTTCAAAAGGCGATACAACACAGGCGAGTCACTTGACGCACTTCGCAAAGCCAACGTCAAAGTCCACGTCATCTGAACTGTTCCCTTAAATAAAAAGCGCCCAGTGTGGCGCTTTTTTGTGAACTTAAAATATCCACGTTATCTTGAGGTGATGTTTTGAGCATGAGTGATCTAAGTGAAAACAGGGTAAGTGAGAACCACAGGAGGTACGCTATGTCATTTGAGCGCAACCAGGACGCTGTCTATTCAGTGTGCGAAAGGTTTTTTGAGTGTTTGGTCAGTGAATATCCACACCTTGAGTCCGCTTTTGAAATGGTGGACATGGAGGACATTCTAGAAACCCATATAGAAGATTTGTGTGATTGTCTGTCTTTGGCACTGGGTCTTGATTGAGGATTGTGACGTGTACAAGTTCACCGACTATGTGAAAGACGTGGTGAGCGGCACCACCCAAACCGTGAGTGACACCGTGTATGCTGAACGCTTGGCAATCTGCAATCTGTGTGAGCACCAAAAGCTCGTGTTCAACACGCCCGTCTGTTCACGCTGTGGGTGTGTGTTGACCCAGAAGTGCAAGCATGTGAAGTCACAGTGCCCTCAGGCAAAATGGTGAGCTAACAGCGAAATGGTGAACCCTGCGGCGCGTGGGTAAACTAGCATCATGGGCGAGTTCGCTTGAGCTCACCGTCGAGCTCGCTTGCCCAAACCCGCTTACAGCTCATGAGGTGGATTGTGAAAGGAACGCATCAAAGAACGAATTCAGAACCACAAGCGAAGTCAGCCCCAAAAGCCAAAGCCTACAAGTACGTGGCTAAGAATGAAAAGCAGCAAACACTCTCACAGCATATTGAATCAAACAAGCCCATTGTTCTAGTCTGTGGTTTTGCTGGAACCGGTAAAACCTATACCGCTTGCGGCAAGGCAGTTGAAATGCTGCAAAGCGGCGAGATCAAAAGAATTGTCCTGATGCGCCCACCAGAACCCCTCGATGGTCAAACGGTGGGTTTTTTAAAGGGTGACAAGAGTGACAAAGTCGCCCCGTGGACGATCCAGCTTGCCGAATACCTGAATGAGATGCTGGGTGCGGCAGCATACGCTCAAGCAGTTGAAGATGGGTCTATTTGTTTTGAGTTGCTTGAGACTTGCCGAGGGCGTGATTTCAAGAACAGTTTCATCATTGTGGACGAAGCACAGCTTCTGACCCCAAAACAAGTCCAGGCGCTAACCACTCGCCTGTCGTGTGGAAGCAAGCTAATCTTGTGCGGCGACTCACGTCAGTGCGAAGGCAAGCGCACCCACAACACGAACACAAGCACCATGAACAAGCTAAACGGGATCACCTACTTTCGAAGTGTGATTGAACATTTTCATGTAGACATCCCCGTGGTTGAATTCACGATTGATGAGTGTGTGCGCTTGCCCATTGTGAAGCAGTTGCTCCAAGTCTACGAAATTGACAAGTGGTACTAGGTCCACTAAACTTGACTTCACTTCTTGGAGTAGTTTTATGAATCAGTTTCTTCTTTGGTTTTCGCTGTTCGTTTTGATTCTTGGGGCCGGGTCGATTTCGTATGCGCTTTCGGTAGTGAGAAGTCACAGCAAAACACTTGACCTGCTCAACACCACAAGCCACGAGCTCAACCACGCCAATTTCAAATGCGCTTTGTACGAGCTGCGAGTGAGTCGAACAATTGGGCTCTTAGAACTGCTCACCCGACTTAACCGCAGCGGCGCACAAAAACTGCCCACAGCTACGCTTACAGTGGTCAATCACCTAATCGCGTTCTTATCTACGCCCATTGCCGGCGATGATTCGCACGCAGCGGCACGAGAAAGCGCAAGCGACAGTGATAGTACCAGAAAGTGATTGTCTGCCTTAAAGCGCACGAGAAGCCGGTTTAATCGCCGGCTTTATTTTTGGCAGCCTCTACCGCATAATGCCCTATGATTCACGATGATGTGATGATGCCTCACTTTGGTGAGTGTTGAAGCCTAATGGAGTAATTTTCGTGGCGTGGATGGTGAATGTTTCACTTTGCTTCGTGACGTGGTTCGTCACGTGGTTGTACCTTACGTCAAAGCACGCGCTTGAGATCAACTCACTCAAGTTGTCGCTTGAGATTCAAACGAAGTTGACCGAATGGATGGAGATGCAAGCGTACAAAGCCGCTGGCGTTGATGTGCAGCACTCAAAGTCAGATCAGAGTCCCCGTTTGGATGACTAAATTAATCGGTTGAAAGTTGAAGGAAAATCCCGTGAGTAAGAGTAAGAAGCCACCGGTCATGCAAAGCGTTCTCGGTTACGAGATCGCTTATCCTGAAATGCTGCAATACGAGAAGTTGCAGATGGAGAATTACTGGACGCCCAGTGAGCCCAAAGTTGAGAACGACGAACACAGTCTGCGAAGTGGGGTCTTGACTGCGGCTGAACTTCACGGCGTCATCACCGCCAGCAAACTGTTCGTCCTGTATGAAGTTCACGTGGGCACGGACTACTGGAGCGGTCGCTTCTCGCGCATGTTCCCGCGACCTGAGTTTCGTCGTGTCGCGGCAGTCAATTCGATGGTTGAGATGAACATTCACGCGCCGTTCTATAAGCTCATCAACGAAATCCTGAACATCGACACGCCTGAGTTCTATGTGAGTTATACACAAAGTCCAGTGTTGAAGGCTCGCATGGAGCATATTGAATCTATCGTGCGCGATAAGAACGACCTCGTGTCGCTGGGTGCCTTTTCAATGATCGAGGGTGCTATCCTGTACAGCAGTTTCGCCTTCTTCCTGCACTTTCAACAAAACGGCAAGAACAAACTCAAGGCCTTCAACTCAGGAATCGAATTCAGCGTCCGCGATGAAAATTGTTTAGATGCCAACCACCAGGCCCTGACGCCCCACGGATGGAAACCCATCTCTGAAATCACTGCAAGCGATCAAGTGATGCAGTACGATCCCACGACCAAGAAACTTGAGTTCGTGCATCCACTTCGCAAGGTGACTAGCAAAACCAAAACAGCATACCACTTCACCGGCGCGAACTTTGATCAAGTGGTCACAGGCAAGCATCGCATGATCACGGAGATGGGTGTCGTTGATGCGGAATGTTGGGACGGTCAGCCCTTGGTGGTCACGGGACAAAAGGACGGCGACGACATCCTGTCTGAGGGCGATAAGCGCATCATTGAAAGCATCGTGTGTGGGCAGCAAACTGCCGACTGGGTGTACGCGCAAATTGACGCCAAGTCGTCCAAGTGGTGCCGTGAGGCTGTCCAGTATTACCTGTCCATCAAGGTTCATGGGCGTCTGATGGATGTTGAGATCACCAGTGCATTTGAAACACTGGCAAACGTCGCAGGCGGCTACATTGACGGCAGCGACTTCGTGTCGTTTGAACATTCACATGATGTGAGTGTGCAAACAATCGCGTACGATGATGAGCAGGAGTTTTATTGCCTGACTGTCCCAAGCGGCGCGTTCGTTGTCAAGCACAACGACGTCATTTCAGTCACAGGCAATTGCCACAGCATGGCCGGCGCCCACGCATTTCGCATTGCACTTCGCGAGTCCATTGAACTGGGCCTCATGACAAAGCGTGACGTTGAATCGCTCCACGAAGCCCTGCACGAGTGCGCCATTACTCTGAGTGAGCACGAAAGTCACATCATCGACATGTTGTTTGAGAAGGGTGAAATCAGCGGCATCACGAAAGAACAGTTGAAGACTTTTGTTGAGTCTCGCTTGAACTTGTGTCTCTCTCAACTGGGCGTACCCACGCTCTTTATCGTGGATGAAAACACCAACGCCATTGCGAAGTGGTTCTATCCACTAATCAACATGGCATCCATTCACGACTTTTTCGCAAAACTTGGCTCACAGTATTCGCGCGGATACAGCCCGAGTGCATTCACCCTGACCGAAAATCTGAAGTTCATTGGATAACGACATGAAGAACGAAGCGTACGAAGCCCTGTCAAAGGAACGTAAAGAACTGCAAGCGAAAGGCGATTTGCCGGTGTGGTTCACCACCATGGGCTGGATGATGATTAAGAACAAAGAGTACCTCCACGCCAATCGCAGCTTGCGTGAGACTTTTGAAGTCATGGCCGCGACTGCCGCTCGTCACTTGACTAAACTTGGGAGCGAGAAACAAGCGTATTACCAAAAGCGGTTCTTTGAACTTCTGTGGGATGGACACTTAGGCGCTGCCACGCCCGTCTTTAACCTGGGCACGCCTAAGGGCTGTCCGGTGTCGTGTGCAGGAAGTTATGTAGGCGACAGTGTTCTTGACTTTTACGAGTCGGCACTTGAGGCTGCCATGTTGACCAAAGAGTGTTTTGGCACGTCAAGCTACCTTGGCGACATTCGCCCGCGGGGCAGTTCAATTTCACGCGGCGGTGAATCACAGGGCGTGGTGCCTGTGTTCAAGATGATGTCACAGGTCATGACAGACGTGTCGCAGGGCACAGCACGGCGCGGTTCATGGGCTGGGTATCTGCCGCTGTCGCACGGCGACTTTGATGAGATTGTCGATCTTATCATGAAAGACCCTGAAGGACGCAACCTCGGTATCATCTATCACGACGACGACCTAAAGCGTCTCGCTGAACACGACCCTGAAACCATTCGCCGATATCAAAAACATATGACTTTGCGTGCAATACACGGCAAGGGCTACTTTTGGTTCGTTGACCGCGTGAAGCGAATGCAGCCGCCCATGTATGCCAAGTTCGGTCTTGAAAACAAGGCATCAAACTTGTGCAGTGAAATCACACTCTCACAGGACATTGACCACAGTTACACATGCTGTCTGTCGAGTTTGAACTTGGCTCGGTACGATGAGTGGAAAGACACCGACGCAGTACACGTTGCTACCGTGTTCCTAGACTGTGTCATCAGTGAGTTCTTGTCCATCGTTGATGCCATGCCGCCAAAAGAACGTCGTGTGTTTGAACGTGTGTACCAGGGCACCGTGAAGTCTCGCGCTTTGGGTTTGGGCGTCACGGGCTTCCACACACTGCTTCGCACCAAGATGATTCCGTTTGAATCCAGCGAATGCAAGCGACTGAACATTGAAATCTTCAAACATATTCACGACCAGTCGCTTGAAGCCAGCCAGATGCTTGCACGTGAACTCGGTGAGCCTGAGTGGTGCGTGGGCTTTGGAGTACGCAACACCCACCGCACGGCTGTGGCACCTACCATGTCGAACTCGATTATCTTGGGCACAGTCAGTCCGTCCATTGAACCTGAAATTGGCGTGGGCTTCAGCCAAAAAGTTGCTAGCGGAACCATCCATCGCTTGATCCCTGAGTTCTCAAAACTGATGAGCGAAAAGGGTCGCCAGAGTGAGGATGAAATTTATCGCATCGTGACCGAGCTTGACGGCAGCGTTCAGACACTCGACTACTTGACCGACTTTGAAAAAGAAGTGTTCAAGACCGCGTATGAGATTGACCAAAAGACCATCATCGACTTGGCTGCCGACCGAGCACCCTACATTTGCCAGCATCAGTCCATCAATCTGATGTTTGACGGCAATGCCAAGGAAGAGGAGATCAGCGACGTTCATTTGTACGCGGCATTCAACCCACGGATCAAAGGTCTCTACTATATGCGAAGCAAGTCAACGTCCAAGGGCAGCCAGAAACACGCCACCGAGGACACTTCACTCACCCACGCGCTAAACCACGTGAGTGACTCAGACGACGGCGGCGACGAATGCTTGTCCTGCCAAGGGTAAAATAACACAACACACAGACCCCACACCGCGTGGGGTTTTTAACGGGGGTCGCCATGGACTTGTTTCACGCTTACATGTACGGTCGCGATGCTTTGGATTTCGACGACGACTTCAAGCTCTATAAGCAGCTATTGATTGAATGCGTCATGGCCATGAACGAAATTGACTCGCCTACCCGATACTGTACGTTGACCGTCAATTGGTTTCTGGCTTGTCAGTGCATGATTGGATTGCTCACCGCCTTCACCCCACACACTTACACAGTGGTATTCACGTCCGTGATGCTGGCTTGGTTCGCGCTTGCGTTGCTTCGTTTCATTTCGCTCGTTGTGCGCGTACACGACACCGAATTCACGCCCGATATGGCCGATCGTCTTTTAGATTGCGTTTTTTCTTACAATGAGAAGGTCAATCAAATTGAAAACGACAAGTGATCAAAAAACTGTCTTGCTGTTCAACGCGCCGCCGCGTGTGGGAAAGGATTTTGCTTGCCAACACTTGCGCGACACCCACAGCGTCAACACCTACAAGTTCGCTGCCCCACTTTACCAGCACGTGGCGGACATCTGTAACCTCACGCTGAGTGAACTTGCATCGCGCTACGAAACATCAAAGGACCAAGTCTTTTCACACGGCATGACATTGCGTGAGCTTTTCATCCACGTGAGTGAAGATGTACTGAAGAACAAGCACGGACCTTATTGCTTTGCCGAAAAGCTACTGAAGCAAATCAACCAAGATCAGGGCAGCGTTGTATCGGTGAGCGATTGCGGGTTTACCGAAGAAGTTGACTTCCTTGCAAAGAACAGCAGCCACCGATACATCATCGTACAGTTGCACCGCGATGGGTATGATTTCAAGATGGACAGTCGCCGCTACGTGACGCACCCGAACATGAGCTTGTGTGTCATTCGTGAATGCGATGACGCACTTTTGTCTCGCGTGTCTGAGCTGTACAACCTCATCATTAATACGCGAGACTTCTAATCTCGCGCGTTTTAACGCAGTCTCTGACGCCTCTGGTACCTTTGTAGTGGTAAGTACGTTAAAACGTCAGAGACGCCACTACAATGCCAGCAAGCCCATACTTTCGACACGCGAAGAACAGCAAAGAGTCAGAACTCTTCAGTGACCTGGTTGCTGAAGCGATTGCGCTACACGGCATCGACGTGAAATACGTCAAGCGACAATATCAAGACGTGAACGTTCTGCTCGCCGAAGTTCGACAAAGTCAGTACAACCACGCATACGACATTGAAATGTACGACAACACACAAGGTCAAGGATTCATGACTTCGCTGTCGATGGACCCGTGGGGCATCGTAGCTGCCGATCGAATTGAGCTTGTGGTTTCGGTCAAACGGTGGGAACAAAGTGTGGCACCACACGACGCTGAACTGTCGCGCCCGCGTGAAGGTGATCTCGTTGCGGTCGGTGACTTTGATGCAATCGAAGGTTCTTACATGGCCGGCCTGTATCAAATCCTGGCTGTGCGGCAGGGCTTCCCAGATAAGCAGCAATTTGGCGGAATGCACGCCTACCAATTGACATGTGACGTCTATACCGCTTCGTTCGACGATGCTAACGTCGTGGGTGAAAATGCACTGAACGACCTCATCATGGACAATTTTGACAGCTCGCAAATCAACGACGCACTTGAGAACGTCACTGCGCCGGTTCTCGTCAGAAAGAAAAACCCCTTTAGTCGAGACGTGAAATGAACATTGGGAAAACGTACTACCACGGCAATCTTGAGAACTGTATGAAGGCGTTTGCTTCCATGTTCCAGAACATCGTGATTGACGTGGCAGACAACAAGAAGATTCAAGTCCCGTTGCACTTTGCCAACCGTTCAACCTTCTATGAAGTTCTCCACGCTGAAAACTTGCAAGTGCAACCCAACAACACAGCGCCCGCCATGGCATACAAGATGAGCAGCCTTGGGTTCGCGAGCGACCGGAACATGAATGTCCTAAACCACATTCGCAGCAACACAGTCAGGCGACACACGGTGAAAGACGATTTGCCCTACGCTAGCATCATGTACAACAAGGTCCCGTTCGACGTTGACTTTGAACTCATGATTATGGCGACTCGCATTGAAGATCTGCTTCGCATCATCGAGCAAATTGTCCCAAACTTCGCGCCAGACTTGACCGTAACCATCAAGCCCGTTAAAGGCTTTGACACGGAACAGAACATCACGTTCAACCTGACGTCCGTCAGTATCGAACTTGAGGACTATGCCGAAAGCGACGAGCGACGCAGTGTCACCGGCAGCATGACATTCACTGCCAAAACCTATCTGTTCCAGGACCTGCGAAAAGTCAACCTGATTAAAGAAGTCATCGTGGACATCTACACGGACGAAAGTGATGACCCCGTTGCATCACAGCACGCGTCTGTGATTGACGTCACGAAAAATACCCTAGACCAAAACGTCGAATTTGAGGATTGAGTTATGTCAGCCATCGGTGATAAATTGGGCGTGGCGCGAAGTGAAACGCCTGTGCGCGACAGCGACATCAACAAAGAAATTGAGTCTGAGTTCGGTGCGCTTGCAACCGTAAGCGTCAGTGAAAAAATCGACGCCGCGAACGCCGAACACTTGAGTGAGTTGAAGGATTCACAGGACAAAATCAAGCAGACACTTGAAACGGCACACGACAATTTTGAGCACTTGGTTTCGCTGATGGTTGAGATGCAAGACCCCAAAATGGTTACCGCCGTGAGCGGCTACATGAAAACGATGACCGAGATGGCTCTTAGCATGGGGATCGTCAGTGAAAAGATTCGCAGCGTGAACATTTCAAGCGTACCGCAAGACGATCCCACGCCGCACAATTCAAAAATCGTTGTGAACCAACAGAACAATTACTACGCCGACGATGCGCCCCCGCCCCAGAAACAAGTGACGCGAGACATCATCGCCAAGGCGCGACGCAAGGTGGATGATGGTGATGGGTTGTGAGTGTTCATTCACGACCTTCAACTATTTTTTGCAATTCAGTTTCAAATTGACCTAAAGCGTGGGTTAGGATGCTGTTCAGTGCCCGCGCTTGCTTCAGTTCAAATTCGTAATCTTCACACAACCTTTCGTAGACCCGTGTCTCACTTTCGCTCATGTGAAGTCGCTTTAGAAGATCGGCTGTTTCTTTTTTTAGTGCCCTGATTTCGTCTTGAAGCGTTTTCATGTTGTCAGACATCAGGGCGAACAGCTCGCGCTCGGTTTCGTATTTTGAAATCTGAACGTCCGCCTTGTTTACATCAAGCAATTTGTGCTTAAAAAAGGTGACGTAGGCCGCATAGGCACCGCTCACCAAGGCAGCGGCTTCAATCGAGCTTTTGGTTACCATGTGGCCCACGTCACCCAAACTAATCAGATTGCTCATGTCCTGTCCTTAAAAATTAAACCATCTGCGTTCATGTTGTCGTCGATGTTGATGTATGTCACGATTTGGAAACGCTTCAATTAAAACGGTGTAGCTGTTCTTGAGTTCCTTGACCTCATTGGACAGCGTATTGACTGTCTCTGTGAGATCTTCAATGTCCCGCCGCAACATCTGAATTTCACGCAACAGGACGTTCAGTACAATGTTGTCGCCCTGGAAGTTGATTTGTGGTTGTTGTGGGTTCCCCGTTAAGCTCATTTTTGATCACCTGCAAACCCGTCTACTTATTTACGGGATAAGTAACGTGAGTGAAAAGTGAGCATCCATCATGGCCATTGACGCCCAGGCAATTTTTGACGCCGTAAATCGCAGAAAGTTTGAAATTGTGGTCAATTCAGATGATGAGACCGCGTTGCAATATCGTTCGCTTGGGTTCGTGGTGCTGTACTACAGTCCAGGACATTACACGGTCAGTTGGCTAAACCCCACACTGACACCCAACCACTTTGATACATTCAATCGACTGACCGCTTATCCCTTCACAGCACCCTACATCTACCTGCTCATGGTGAACGGTCGAGACGTTCGGCACCTAACCACGCGCGTTCTAATCAATAAACTGAAGAAAGAAAAGACGATCACCGATTTCGCTGCCTTAGACGATTGGGTGGTGGCCCAGTTGTGCGTTGAACCCATCGCGCTGTTTTGTGAGAACAACGTGACGCCAAGACTGGTTCACGGGGTGCTCACTTTGCGCGAGTTAAGCTCCGCCTACGTTTTCGCGCGAGACACGCTCGGTCACATCACATTCAACGCCAGCGAAAGCAGCTTTTCGCCGCTGGTTACACCCGATAAGTTCGTCGGTGTCGCACTAAACGAAACGCAGTTGACGGGCACCACAGACATCGAAGTGAAGCGGTACGCGCAATTGCGAAGCGAAGCCACCGCCCCCATCAATCTTGAAAACACAAACACCGAACAGACGCCGCGTGAAAGACCTGAGTCTGATGCTATTTGGTAAGGAGTTGAAATGAACATTGTGAAGGTGCTCGAGCTGCCTACAGATTTTGAACCGGACACGCTGTATATCGTCAAGATTTCTGAGACACAGTTCGCCCTCTATGTGTCAGACAAGAGTGGCACTTACGCCAGTGAAATGAAAATCAGTGTCCCGTTCGTCCTTAAAAATTCAGCCGGCGAAACACTGTTTTAAGTCAACACAACACAGCAAAGCACAACCACAACAAAGCACAAGAATGGAGGAATCTTATGTTGCGTTCAATTAACGTGATTGAACCTAAGGAAATGGGTCCAGACTTCGTATTCTCACAAACAACCAAAAAGTGGAGTCTGTCTGATGAGTGTAAAGCGAACATCGTGTCATCGTTTCAAATCCCACAAGACATCACAAGCGACATCGAAACCCTGAAGGTAGATCAAGCAGGTAACGCAACCGCCATCGCTTCACTGCTGGACACCGTCAACACACTCTCAGATGAAGTTGCAAGCATCGACACAACAACCCCAAGCATTGATCCGGCTGCGCTGGCTGATTTACAGAACCAGATTGACGCAATCTACACACCCAGCGGCGGCAGCACCACTCCAGTATTTGAAAACGGCACTTATGAAAACGGCATTTTGACTTACACCGGCGGCGAACTTCAACCGGGATTGAATGCCGCTGGGGTAATCATTGATGGGCTGGCGCGGCTGGAGTTCGCGGGAAATACGCCGGCTGCATATGTCACATGCAGCAATGCAAACACAGGCTTTGATGAGTTTTTTGCATCCACCCCTACCACAAGGCTCTGCCTGTCGGCTTTGATTGGGAGTGCTGGTGCTGGCACGGTGTCACTCGGCTGGGTCACCGTTAACGACGGCGCGAGTACTGTGGTTACAGTCGGCAATGATCCATTCACCGTAGAGTTTCTGGCGGATCGAGTTGTTCTGACAGTCAATGGAGTTGAACATGTCAGTCCGATCTGCCCCACTCCACTGACCACGCCCTATACCAAACTTCTCACGATGTCACCTGTAGCAGTTAACTTCTTCACAACAGGCGGCGGTGCAAGCGGCCTGCTTCCTGACGAAACAGAAGCCCGGATCGCCGGTGATGTTGAGCTTGCGGCAGCAATTGCAAACATTGAGTTGACACCAGGCCCACAAGGACCACAAGGACCACAAGGACCACAAGGACCACAAGGACCACAGGGCATCCAAGGTCCAGACGGCCCACAGGGTGACATCGGCCCGCAAGGGATTCAGGGCATTCAAGGGCCACAAGGTCTGAAGGGCGACACGGGTGACATCGGCCCACAAGGTCTGAAGGGCGACACGGGTGACATCGGCCCACAAGGTGAACCGGGACCACAGGGCATTCAAGGTCCCGCTGGACCACAAGGGCCACAGGGGCCACAGGGTACCCAAGGCTTGACCGGCGCGACGGGCCCACAGGGCATTCAAGGGCCACAAGGGCCACAAGGCGAAACTGGACCACAGGGCCCACAGGGCATTCAAGGACCGACTGGACCACAGGGCCCACAGGGCATTCAAGGCGTTCAAGGAGAGCGGGGTAACCCGTTTCAAATTGCCGCGACATACGGTAGCATTGCGGAACTGACTGCCGATCTAACTCGTTCTGAAGGATCGTTTGGCCTCGTTGTGACTGACGATTTCGCCCCGGATAATGGAAAGCTGTTCTGTTTTTCGTCCGGAGCCTGGTCATTCATCGTGGACATGGCTGGCCAACCAGGTCTGGAAGGTCCTCAAGGTCCCCAGGGCGAACAAGGCGTTCCGGGTCCTCAAGGCCCACAAGGTATCCAAGGTCCACAAGGTGATACCGGTGAAACTGGACCCCAAGGTCCACAAGGTATTCAGGGCCCTCCAGGCGATCAAGGCATTCAGGGCCCTCAAGGGGTGGCGGGACCAGAAGGCCCGCCGGGCCCCAAAGGTGATCCTGGAGACCAAGGTCCACAAGGCGAACCTGGGCCGCAGGGTGCGACCGGTCCGCAAGGGCCTCAGGGTGTGCAGGGAGATCCTGGTCCAAAGGGTGACCAAGGTGTACAGGGGGTGCAAGGCATACAGGGTATACAGGGTCCAGAAGGTCCGCAAGGGCCTCAGGGTATTCAAGGACCACAGGGCGAGCAGGGACCACAAGGCGCACCCTTCCGCATCGCGTCAACATATGCTAGCATTGCGTCGCTGACTGCCGACACGTCACGCGATGACGGTGATTTTGGACTTGTTGTGTCGGCAGACACGGACCCTGACAACGGCAAGTTATTCTGCTTTTCAAGTGGCAGCTGGACATTCATTGTGGACATGGCCGGACAGCCCGGCATCCAAGGACCGACCGGACCACAGGGCGATCCGGGGCCGCAAGGGATTCAAGGGCCGGCAGGACCGCAGGGGCCGCAAGGGATTCAAGGTCTGACAGGTGCGACTGGTCCGCAGGGTATTCAGGGGCCCACAGGCGCTACGGTGGCTGTGGGCGCAACCGGCCCAGCCGGTCCGGGTGTTGCCACTGGTGGCACGACTGGGCAGGTGCTGGTGAAGGCCAGCGGCACGGACTACGACACTGCGTGGGCGGCGGTGACGTCCGCACTGCTGACCGGACTTGCATCCGGTTCAGCCACTGCGATTGCTGCGGCGGACACGCTTCTGCAGGCGCTGGAGAAATTGCAGGCGCAGGCGAGTGCGAATGCGGAGCTGCTGGCCCCGGTGCCGAGAAAAATCGGCAGTAGCTGGTACGTCAGTGGGCGCTGGTATGACCCATGCCATCCGTTTTTTTTGACCACGACGCTAGCAGCCGTGCCCGCTGGTGCTGTGCAGTTTGTGCCGATGTGCCCGGCGGGTACACTCACAGCGCAGCAGATTGGCATATATATCAGTACAGCATCAGCAGCAGGCTCAAAAATCAGGCTGGGAATCTATGCGGACAGCGCAGGCACACCGGGTGTGCGACTGTATGACTCTGAGGACATCGCGTCAGATAGCATAGGGCCAAAAATAGCGGCATGTACGCAGGCGTTTACTGCCGGTGTGCAGTACTGGCTCGCTCTCTACTCTGAGGCCAGCGTTGGCGTGGGTGCGCTGGTTGGCTCAGCGATGGGGCAGGAGAATTTGGCTTGGTCGTCCACCGCATACGCTATGATCGGGCAATCGGGGCTGCCGACCAGCGCGACTGGAGCATTTTTTACTAGTATCCACAATCCACGCATCATGTTGCAAGCGGGGTGATTTTGTGGATTTTTGAGAACGGAGACACGAATGCCTGAACCGATTTCTACCGGCATCGGGGCTGCCGTCAAAATTTATGTGCTGGCGTCGGTCACGATTGCGTCGATTGTGCTTGTCTGTCTGGTTGTGCTGCTGATGAGGCCGCCGAGGTCCCCGCACGAGTGGGCGGTTGGACTGATTTGTACTGTCGTGTCCAGCGTCGGTCTGGGGGCGGCGGTGATTGTACGCTTTAGCTTACAAGGTCTGGCGCAGGACTATGTGGGCATGTGCGCACTGGGGCTGCTCGTGTTCATCTGCGGTCTACCCGGGTGGTTTGTCGTGCGGCTGTCTTTTACGTACATGGCCCGCAATGAATCGGCATCGCTGGTCGATGTGATCAGGGATGTGCGAAAAGCGGTTAGGGGGGAGTGATGAAAACAAGCGACAAAGGGTTGCAATTGATCAAGCAGTTCGAAGGCTTTCGTGCCAAACCGTACAAGTGTCCGGCGGGCGTTCCAACCATTGGCTACGGCGCAACGTATTACCCCGATGGCCGCCGGGTGACGATGCAGGACCGGCCTGTGACTGAGGCAGATGCCACTGCAATGCTGCGGGCAATGCTCGCGAGCTATGAAGCGGGCATTGCGCGCTATGTGCAGGTGCCGCTCACACAGGGCCAGATCGATGCACTGGTGTCTTTTGCATACAACCTTGGGCTGGCTGCACTCAAATCCAGCACGCTGCTGCGGTTGCTGAATGCCCGAAACTACGCCGGGGCGGCGGCTCAGTTCCCACGCTGGAATAAAGCGGGCGGCAAGGTGCTGCCGGGTCTGACAAAGCGTCGCGAAGCTGAGCGATTGCTGTTCACAGGAAAGTGAGTGCCCAACCGTAAAATCAAACCCCGGTCACTTTTGGCCGGGGCTTTTTATGAAAACCGAACGAGTGAATCTTGTCTAGCCTTTGACAAATCGTCCGCGCGGATGTTGACCGATGGCCAACAAAAACAAACCCCAGATTGCCGACGACGGTTGACAGCCACTTCCATCTGCTGCGGTGGTTTCGTACGCCGCCCACGTCTGCACCGTAACACCCACCGCAGCCGCTGCCTGAGTCTGATTCAACTCGTACGCCATGCGCATGTTCCTGATGTGTTCAGAAGATGGCGGCTCTACGGGTATGTCGTGAAGTAAGTCGGGCAGCAGTTCACTTTCGTCTGTGCTAGCAACAGGCGACATCTGTAAAGAAAATTCTCGATGATTCATACATCCTCCAAAAAAACACCCGGGAAGTCACCCCTGAAGTCCCCGGGAAGTCACCCCTGAAGTCCCCGGGAAGTCACCCAGCGAGTGACACACTTCTCCACCACACTTTGACCTTCTCCCTCAATTCATCTGGCCGCTGTGGTGTTGACCAGCTCCTCAACCGGTAACTTGACAAGAAGGTCGGTAGAGATTCCCACAGTTCACGCAGCGGCCCAGCGACCGCCCGCATCTTGTCAATATCAACGCGACCAACCAAGCCCACGTCAACGACGCTAACGTCACCGAAGCCGTTTTGGTCGATGGTAGTCTTTAGCAGCTGAGGCAGCTCATCGAAGCCATTTGTCGCAAGCAAAGCCACAGCTAAAACCTTACCGCCACCCAGGACCAAATAATCGTGAACCTTGCTGTCAATCGACCTCAGCAAGATAATGTCGCCGCGATCTCGCCCGTCGGGCGGCAAGTCAACAATCACAGCACTGTTCAATTTCGGCAATGAATGTTGCGGGCTCAAGGTCAAGGTCTCTTTTGAACGCATGATTGAATTCATCTTTTGCTCCATGTTGTGATCCAATAGTCCGTTACTCATCAACAGTCACGCCCGCAGCACGCAAGTCGCTCAGCGCGGTTACGGTGCTGATGTGGTGGTTCATGACTTGTCTCAAGTGGTGATTAACATCAAGGCAGTGTGAGTTGGTCCACGCATTTTGCCGAACCCCACACAACCAACTTTAAGCCCGCGAGCTCACTCCGGGTAAACTGCACGGTAAGCGTCAATGATCTCTTCTGCTTTTTTGATAGCAGCGTCAATGGTGTCCTGGTGGTACGCAACAGTGAAACATTCCGATTGCTCGATTTGGTCCAGATCTTCAGTGTACCAAATCCGCTGGCTTTTTCCGAGGGCGTAACCCCACCCACTCTGAGACTTTGCAACCCCCGCCTGTTCCATCAGGGCAGCGAGGAAGTTTGCTTTTTTCCAGGCTGTTTCATCAAATCCCCAGTTGTTCTGTTCAGCGTTCAGGTGAATCTCAAAAGCGTATCCGCGAGCACCGCTGCCGCTAACATCCATGCTGTGCAAGACCATACCGCGGTGCCTGTGAACCTCGCCGTATGCTGCACGCACGAAGCCCGCATCTTGCGCTTCTGCTTTGCTTTTGAAACCGTTCATGGTGTGAGTCATGGTGTACCCCGTTGGTGTGCCCCGTTGGTGTGCCCCGTTGGCGTCTACGTTGATTTCGCGCGATCAAGTTCTGCACCGCGTAAGTTCATTATATGCAATTTGGGTTACACTGTAAACTAATTTTTGCATACTTTTTTTCAAAGGTTTTCGAGCTTGGTGACAGGACAAGCCGCGCACTCATCTGATCTGTGAAAACGCCCCCAGTGTCGTGCTGGCTATCTCGTAAGCGATCGCGCGGGTCAAAATAAAAAGGGGCTAGATAGCCCCCATTGACATCAAACCACCTATCGCGCCACGAGATTGCCACGACGCGCCTTTCTTTTGAGCTGGGCACTCTCTTCGCTCACGCGCTCAATCTCTTGTGCGGTTTCCATCGCCGGCTTGACGATGTTCTCAAATTGATGCTTGCTCACCACACGGCGCCCAATCATCAAGTCACGAATGAACGAAAGGCGGGTCTTTTCAGTGTGTTCTTCGTGAGACAACAAAACCCCAAGCAGTTGACCGCGCCCTTTCTTCGTCAAAAACTCGTTAAGCTCAGACCGCTGCGGTGTCGTGTCGCCTGGACCACAAACGCTGTCCTCTTGAGTGTGGTAATTGACAACGTCAACCAGCCTGTAGCGTGACGCATAGGGTTCGATGAGTTCCATGTCGATCTTTCCCCTTTCGCCCAAGATGTACTTTCGCGTTCCCTTGCTCATGCTCATGGTGTTCACCTTTACGCTTTGGTTGAATTCAGTTTCGCTTGAACTTCGCTTTCGATTTCACGATACAAGTTCATGGCGGGTTTGATGCAACGGTCCCATTGGCGCTGTGTGATGCACTTCTGACCTTTTGCGATGATAACAGTCAACTTCTCAGCCGTCGTGTGGGCGTGCGATTCGTTCACGAGCAGATACCCAAACAGGTAGCGCCCAGGTTGCGAGATGAAGTCTTTGAACTCACCGACCTCAGGGTGCCGCGAGCCTTTGGCCAAGATGTTGACGCCCTCAGACAAACTGGGTGTCTTGTACAGTCCTTCAGTCAAGGCGAACTTGCCCATGTGCGATTTCAAAGCCTCAATCATGAGGGCCTTTCTCACCGAACGCGGCGCTTTCTTGTTGTTGCGGTAGTTCCGCTGGTAGTTGCGACGTGCTTCGCGCTGCAATTCACCGATTTCGTTTTCAGCTTGCAACGTGATTGACATGGCCTCTTTAACGACCTCATCGTACTCGTCTGCTGTGATCTTGTACTTTCCAGCCAGGATGTTATAAACGAGCTGTCGGCTGCTCGTGTTCGTGTAACCCTCAGGCGACATGATGATGGACATCAACGCCTTGCGCTTTGCTACGCTACAGAACGACTCAAACTCGCGACGCCGTGGGTTGTCGCTTGCAAACACGTTCTCAGCGTTGCGGTTCAGTTTCGTGTGCAGCGGACGCAGCGGACGCGCGTGACGGTACTTGTCTTTGATGTTGGTTGATGCCATGATCGTTTGATCTCCAGGTGAGGTTCGTTAAATCTTGATGCCGGTGGTCTTGACGATCTTGGCGAGCCAAGCGGCTTCGTGCAAAGCGTCGTCAAGCGCATTGTGTTTTTGGCCCACGAATGGCGGCTGAACAATGTGTGGGTAGATGTTTTTCAGTGTGCGGAAGCAGCGATTCCCAAACCGTTCAAGCGATTGCGCGTAACCAAAGTCGGTGTGCAGTGACTTGATGATGACGTTGTCAAAGTCGCTGCCGTTGCCCCAGAACGTATTGTCCCGTGGATCTCGCGTCTGCTTGATGAAGTCCTGGAACTTGCCCAGCACTTGCTCAACGCTCAAACCGTGTGAAGTGTCGCAAGCAACATCAAACGCTTTCGGGTCTTGTTTGGCCCACCACGCCATGGTCTCATCACAAATGTGACGACCGCGAGCAGCTTGTTCTTCTGCGGGGAGGGTGTGGTGAAACTTGCCTTTGATTTTGAATTCACTTGTGAGTGCCACCATGCCGATGGACAGCACAACGGCGTTGAATTCGGTTGACAGGGTTTCGATGTCGATGACGTAGATGGTCATGCTTGACTCCAAAAAAAGCTTATAAAAATGGAGGGCCGGCACGGTGTACCCAAACCCTCCGATGAGGCTTTTGCTTGCGACTTCGCTGCGACTTCCGTTACACGGCTAAGCGAGCGAAGCGAAGCCCATCCGTTACACGGCTAAGCGAGCGAAGCGAAGCCCATCCGTTACACGGCCATCCGTTACACGGCCATGAAGTTCAGGATGTCGTTCTCTTTGCGCACTTGCACAATCCGATCGACGCGAATACGACGAAACTCGCCGGTACTGACTTCTTTCACCGTCAGAACATTGTCGTGGTCCTTGGGTTCGTCCACAGCTTCAAACAACCCAAACCGCAGACTGCCGTCGTTTTTCATGAACGCACAAGTGAAACGAACCATGTTGATCAGATCGCTACGCGAGGCTGAGCTCTTGGCTTTCATTTTTGAAACCCTTACTGTGTGTTGATAAAGCTATAGTATAGCAAAAAGCAGTTTGCTGCAAGCAATTTTGCTAATTATTTTTAAATCATTTGCGACCCGCCCGATGGATGAAGTCTTTCGCGCGGTTCAGGACGACGTTGTGCTTGCTGCGCCACGCACCCACTTCGCTCTCATACAGTGCCACGAGTTCTTGAATGATTTTCGTGACTTCAGACGAAACGTGGCCGGTTACCGGCACGCTGCCCAAAGCCTCGAGACCGTCGTCTTTCGTTTGCTGATTGGTGTTCATACCCTTTCCTCTTGTGCTCGATGTGAGCGTTAGTTTATCGCGTGGGTTGTTAACGAAAAGCGTTAACCATCTCATCAGTGAGCTTGAATACGATTTTCATGGTGTTTCCTCACTCCATTCTTGACAACATCACCAGACGACTTTACCGCCCACAGTGCCCACGTCGGGCAGCACAACCCACTCGCCGAGCTTTGCTAACACAATGCACCGCATGGCGGCTACAAGCATCGTATCGCCCGTGACAACCCGATCGTCGTCCGCGTCAATGGCGTACACAGACCCACAGTAGTCGCCCTGGCGACCATACGTTTCAGTTTCCGTCGCTTTCGCAGACGACGCCACCCACCGCCCGTCACACTTGACAACGGATATGCCAAGCTCCTCGATAAACGGGAACACGAGCTTCGGGTTTGACTGTGGGTTGAACGGCTGTGACGACCGTTTCCCTTTTGGCGTGTAAAGGACCATCGCAGACCCTGACGCCAGGTACACTTTTGCATTCACGTTCGTCGCTTTGAAAAACGCCCAGTCCAGTGCAGCCCCTTTTAAATCTCTTGACAAAGCGTCCATCTTACTCACTCACTGTATTGTCAAACGACTGGGTGGCGAACGGCACCTGTGCCAATTGCACAGCAACCCCAAGCCATTGTGTGTGCGCCATCACCAGGTGTTCGAGGTCGTCTCTGAAAATCACCCAGTCGCCTGGGGTGAGTTTGGTGACGTGCCAGCCACTGTCGTCGATGCGCCGCACGAGCAGTTCGGCGTTCTTGCCGCCGCTGAGCAACCCAAAGAGACCGTGTTTCGTTTTCAGATTACCCACGGCCGTATCAGTGTGCGGGCGTACGTTAACCAGCCCCGCAAGCATGATCGCGCTGCCGTGTGACACGACGAAGCCGTGCGGCGATACGTCTGGGATCATCGCGCAAATCTTTTGATTGTCCAGGTCAAGGTTGGACCCAAAGGACGTGTCACCGAGCTTGCGCACGAGCGACACCAGCGCCCTTGGTTTGTGTTTGGTTGTGATGCGTAGAATACCCGACACAGTTTTCACCCTCCGCTGTTTTCAGTGACTCGATTGATACAAACCGACGAGGTCAGCCAACATCGCGCGTTCACCGAGGCCAATCCGTCGGTCGACACAGTAGGCAGTGAATCTTGACTTTGCACCAACAACGTCCTGGGCGTCCAGCATAGCAGCCACTGCCTTGCACTCGGCTTTGACGTCGTCTGGTGTGTGTGCAAATCGCCTCGCGATCATGTCGTCTTTCATTTGCTGCTTCAGTTCAGCACGGTTTTGCATGTTCTGGTCATGTCCTGTGGTTGGTTCACAAAGAGGTCACACTACAGTGGGCGTGGCTTCACGCAACGTCCACGATAGCGTCTTTGGCCTTTTGGAGGGCTTGCTTGAACTGCCCTCTTTTCATCTCCGCACTTTGCTTTTGGAGTATCCCATACAGCCGCTTTCTGGTCTTCACCGAGGGTAAGCGATACTCGTCGACCCCACAAAGGTATCCGAACCCTCCTGGGTAGTTGTAGATGCACACCTGTCGCTGTGTGCTTACTCATGGTTGAGCTCACAGTTGACTTCACAGTCAACTTCACGACTGTGCCGCCTTTACTTTTTCTGAGATTCGCTCCAACGTGAAATCGTCGACCTCATTCATCATGATTTCAAAGCAGGCGCGGGCCGCTTTCAGTTCGTCCAGCGACACTGTTTCGGTGTCTTGTTCAAGCAGATGTTCAACACGTTCTTCAAGAACCTGAAGCTCTGGCAACAGGTTTTGAAAGAAACAGTATTTCATGCTCGTGCTCATCTTTAAATCCTCCCTTGAAACAATCGGCAATGGCTCGCGGCTACATTGCATAGGTTCATAAAGCTCAGTTTGAAACAGCTCCCCTTTAGGGTTGCGGTCCCACGCCAGTTGGTAGCGAACTACCTGATAGATTTCCCAGCAGCCGCCCGCGACGTCAGACGGCTGATAGGTTTTGGATATGAAAGGTTCCAGTGCCCGCAGCAGTGAACCACGAGCTTCAAAGTAGTCTTCCTGATTGATGGGCGCATACCGCAGCATCTCGTAAACTTGGCCCGTTGCAATGCACGAAAGCAGTTCCGTCGCATTGCGGATGAGTTCAAGTTGACGCTCAGTAACTGTCAAAGTGTATGCGCGTTGAGTGTCAGATGACATTACGATTCACCTTCAGTTTCGTTGGCTTGCTCGATGGCAGACAGCAAGTCAAGCGGTTCGTCACGTTCCTTTTTCAGTGCAACGATTTCAGCGTTTGAGTCGTTGCGTTCTTTCAGAATATTCATGCACTCAATCTCATCAAGGGTGAGTCCGTGGCAGGCATTGACACAAGCGACGATCCGTTGTGCGATGGCCTTTTCTTGCTGTGCATCACCGCGCCGCCAAATTTCAGCAGCGGCCGTGTCGCCAATGAACACTTCGATCGAACCGTGCGTGCGACCTTCAACAACAGTCCACGAGCCTTTAGTGTGCTTGGTGTTCATGCTTTCTCTCCCGTTGCTTTGGCGATGGTGGAGCGGATTGCATCTACGTCAAACCCTCCACGGTCAGGGCTGTCCATCCACCACGCTTCACTCTTCTCAATGCGAGCAAGAACGTCTTGCAATTGCTCAAGCAGTTCCGGCGCGGCTGCGATCAACCGAGCATCGGCTCCCCCAGAATGACACCGCGCGACAACGTGAGCCTCTTGCCCATCAGCGAACATTTTGCGGATGACGAAGTTGTCTTGCGAGGCAAAATAGATGTTCCACGGGCCTTTAGTGTGCTTGTTCATGCTTCACCTTCAGTTTCGTTGGTTTTGTCTGTTGCGTAGTCGGCGGCGCGTTCTGGGTTACAGATTGCGCACCCGTCGCCGACTGTACATCCACCTTGACAATTCAAAGCCGCTGTGTGCAGCTGATGAAATAATAGTAATACAAAACGTGTTTTGGTGCAACACGTTTTGTAGATAATTTTACTTTTTGGTTCTGTCCTTGGTTCAACTTGTGCGTCAACGAAAGTCTAGTGAACAACAAAAAACCCGCGCATGGCGGGTCTAGTGTGGCAGCAGTGCGTCAACCGTGTCTAGGCTGGAATGAACTCCTCATGCTTGAACGTGTCAACTTTGCGCACTGTGCCGTCTGTGCTCCAGTATGCGGGCACGCCAGCCGCTTGTGCTGCTAATTCAAGCAGCTCGCGGTCATTTTGTTCGTCAACAGTCAGGTGCGGTAACGTCACGATTCGCCTTCCATTCTCAGACGAATAAATGCAATCAGGTGAGCATATTCCTTCTGAATCTGTTCCGTGCTGTTCTTTTCCACTTCAACCTCAAACTCATCCAAAGTGCCCAAAAAGCAACCGCGCGTGGCCAACAAGTTACCCTTTCGGTCTTTAAACGCTGTTAGCGTACCGTTTTCACTGCCCACGTGGAAGAATGTACAGTAGTCGGTGGTGGCTTGAATGTAAGCGTCACCTGATATCTGTGCATCGCCGTATACCCAAGCGTCCCCACACACTCGCGAATTTCCTTGCACTGACGCTTCACTTGACACCATGGCGTTGTCGTAAACTTGCGCGTTCCCATGTACCCAGGCGTTACTTGATACCGACGCGTGGCCAAACACTCGTGCCTTGCCGTACACACGACCCTCACCAAACACTTGGGCATCGCCATAGACTTGTGCGCTATCGTACATGTAAGCATTGCCAGACACCCAGGCGCTATCGTGTATCCAAGTGTTGCCGTATACCGTCGCGTACTCAGTCACTCGGGCGTTACCTGAAACCGAAGCCCCATCGCCCACAGACGCGCTGTCTGACAAAGTGGCGTTTTCGTACACAGACGCCTTGCCGTAAACTCGTGCATTGTCTGAAACTAGGGCATCGCCGTAGACTCGGGCCTTGCCGTAAACTCGTGCATCATCGTGTACCCAAGCATCACCGTCGTGTGATAAGTTTTTCTCAGACTTGATGTAGCCACCGAAGTCACCTTTCTTGACACCGAAACGCTCAATGTCCCGTAGCGCACGAATGCGCTTCAGTCCATTTTTCGTGTCACTTGTCAGCTCGTATTTTTTGCTCACTTGTTCGCTCCTAAACGAAGGCGGGCAAATGCAATCAGGTGATTGCATTCCTTCTGAATCTGCTCTGTGCTGTGCTTTTTCACCCTTGCTTCAAAGGCATCCACTGTACCCGTGAAGCAACCTCGAGTGGCCAATAATGGGCCACTCTGACTTTTGTAGAGTGTCAATATGCCGTTTTCACTGCCCACGTGGGTGAACACACAATAATCTGAATCACTCGCGATATAAGCGTCACCTGATATCTGTGCATCGCCAGACACGCAAGTATCACCAAAGACTCGCGAATTGCCGTATATCGACGCTCCGCCTGCGATAGTCGCACGGCCAAAGACTTGTGCGTTCTCATTCACCCAAGCGGCGCCGTACACTGTCGCCTTATCTGACACCAATGCGTTCCCAAGGACCAAAGCGTTATCGCAAACTTGAGCCTTGCCGTAGACTTGTGCGCTACCGTAGACCCACGCATTGCCCGACACCGTTGCGTCGCCGTAGACTCGTGCAGTGTCTGAGACTATCGCGCTGCCAAAGACTTGGGCATTGTCGTAGACTTCTGCACCATCGTGTACCCAAGCATCACCGTCCTGTGACAAGTTTTCCTCAGACTCAACATAGCCGCCAAGGTCGCCTTTCTTGACGCCAAAGTGTTCAATGTCTTTTAGGGCACGAATGCGTCGCAATTTGCCTTTGGTTTCACTTGTGAGTTCATATTTTTCGCTCATGCTTTGGCTCATGCTTTGGCTCATGCTTTGGCTCATGCGATTGCTCATGCGTTCGCTCATGCGTTCGCTCATGCGTTCGCTCATGCGATTGTTCATGCGTTCGCTCATACTCCACCCTCACTTTGATCACGATTCACTTTTTCCATAACCGCTATCGGTTCATCGCCTACGCAGTGTGGACCGTCGAAGTCGACTGTAATGCCGCCACTCGGATTGCGATCCCACGCCAAGCGATGTTCAATCACTTTCTGCAGATCCCACGCCACGCGGGCTGTGTCGTGAACGTACGGGCTGTGAATGCTGTAGTGGCTGCCCCACCCGCGAATAGGTTGTGGGCACTCGTCTGGCTTGGCTTCAGCGAAGTGCTTGTTCATGATGGGCTGCAATTGCTCGCGCAAATCATTCCCACAAAACCGTCTTTGCTGGGGCAGCCACTCGATGAACTCGCACCACTGTCCCATTTGGATGCGCGAGGCTAAGTCCAGGGCTTGTGCGATCACTTGCGCTTGCTTTTCATTGATGGTCAAGTTGTAAGTGTCCATCTCATACCTCATGAGGCGATAGGGGCGCATCAGACTTTGAATCTCATGCTTTGCGCCGATGAACTTATAGTATAGAAAACCGCAATTTGCTGCAAGCCATTTTGTAGATAATTTTGTTTTTTGATTCTTCGGTTGGTTGTGACTTGCCGTAAAAAGCCCGCGCGTGGCGGGCTTAGATCACTGTGTCGTTCCAGTCAAAGTAGACTTCGTCCAGCGTCTTGACAATGCGCAACCACGCTTCGCTTTGCTCTTTCAGGTAAGCGAGGGTGTCTGACTTGGGTTGTGCCGCGCACACAAGACGCAAGTCGTCCGGGCGCCAGTAGTGGTTTACTCCCCCGGTAACCCCAGCGCGGATGTTCGTCTCACTTCCATCAGACAGAACCTTGGTCACGACCAGCAACTTACCCATCAGATCTTCCATGCTGTCTTTGAAACTATAGAAGCTCGTGTCGATGGGCGTCACGAGGTCACCCACTTTAAATTGGCTCACTTGTCATCCCCTGCATCAATCTCTTTAACTTGGATGGCAACACCGCACCACGGCGTCTCTGACATCACCATATGCTCTTTGCGGTCTTCAAACAGCACCCACTGGCCTGGAACCATGTTCCTGATGTTCCAGTCTTTGCCGTTTCTGACAAACAGCTTGAAGTTCTTGCCGCCGCTAAGCAAACCGAAGATTGCTTTGCTTGTCATGAGATCACCCACGGGCATATCATCGTGGGGCTCAACGTAAACCATACCCGCGAGCATGGCGCCGCTGTTATGCGAGATCTCATACCCAAACGGTTTGACGTTTGGAAGCAGTGCGAAAATACTCTCATCTCGCGTGTCCAGCAGTGAGCAAAATGACGAATCGCCCCGCCGCTTGACGAGCGACACCAGCGCCCGCGGCTTGTGGCGAAATGCAATTGAAACGATCTCACTCACGTTATTCACCCATGGCAAATTTTAGAATCTTGCGTGCAAATTCAATCTCAGACTCAAGCATTTCAGCAACCGAGTCATAACCATAGCTGTGCTTTGCGTCATATGCGCGTTCGTACCACAGGGCATAGACTTCGTCTGGGACATCGGCATATTCAGCACGGAGCGTAGTTTGCCAGAGTTCAACCGCTTTGCGTTCTAAAGCGAGTCGCTCTAAGGCGTAGGTTTTGACCTCGTCACCGTTAACCAATACTCGCTCGGTGTTCGGGCTGATCTTTTCAGCTTCGCTTTGGGTGCCGCATTCGTACGACTGCCCACCCTTATAGGCGAAATACCTGTACACTTTTTCAGGTGGCTTGAAGCCCTGCGGGTCGTAACCCACTTGCTCGCACACTTTTTTGAATTCCACGTTCTTCACTCCTTCGCGTAACGTTTGCTTTCTGAATCGGTGGCCGGTGCTGATCTCCGGCTTGGCAGTCCGAATCACGACTTCGTTTCTGCCTGAGCGTGACATCATTGTACATCAGCCTGTACACTCACCGATTCAGAAAGCATTCACCACACTAGCGCGGTGACGCTGTTGCTTACGCTTTGTTGCCCATGAACTCCATGAACGCATCAGTGCATTTCACGCACAGCCAGAGGGATTGCGTCAGGTCCTTTTTAGTGCGACGCAAGCCATCGCGCTCACCACGACATTCAAGGTAGAGTTCGCCCCAATCCTGGCAACGATACCGACCGTCGTATGCGGTGTCCCCGACAGCGCCACAGCGATCACAAATCGCCTCGATTGCTTGAACGACACGCTTGCCCATTGTGTACCCCTTGACAATTTCGCTGCCTGTGTGCAGCAGCTGATGAACTTATAGTACACAATACCGCAATTTGCTGCAAGTGTTTTTTTAAATAATTTGCGCTTGTTGTTCTACCTGACCTTGTGATGCGTGTCAACCGCGTTCACGTGAGCCACATCGCGTGGCGCTAAAAAAGCCAGCGTGATGCTGGCACGATGATGGGCGAGATAGCGCGTTGACAGTGCCTAGGTAGGAATGAACCCCTCGTGTTTGGATACGCTGATCTCGCGCACTGTACCGTCACGATCAACCACTTCTTCACTGACGCATCGACTAAAAGCGTAGAGTGGCCGCAGTCCCTTTCTGCGTAGGTGATTCTCAAGAAAGCTCATGCTTTGGCTCATGCTTTGGCTCATGCTTTGGCTCATGCTTTGGCTCATGTGATTGCTCACGCTTCAACTCCGGCTTTGGTAAGGGCAGCGCGAACCGCTTTGATCGTTTCGTCGTCAGGACGCGCGTATGCGGAGTCTGGTGCGTTTTTCAGGTATTCAAGTTCACTGAGTGCATCTTGCAAAGCTTCAAGCAGTTCAGGTGCAGCAGAAATCAGCTTGGCATCGTCCTCGTTACTGTTGTCAATGTAACGCATGTTCGCGATGACTTTCTCATCTGAACAGATGGCAGTGTAATACGAGCAGTGTTGAATATGCCACGGACCTTTGGTGTGGTTGTGCATGGTTAACCCTCAATTTCGGCGATAATCGCCCTGGCTTTGTCAACAGCATCTGACTGTTCGTGAACAATGCCGCGATACCGTTCGCGGTCGATCTGTTCAATCACGCCCTTCAGGGCTCCAAATACCGCATCCCAATCTCGCTTCAGCATGATGATTTCAGCGGGCGAAGCGATGCAGTCTTTGCGCAAGTTTGCGCCCTCAAGCTCACTGGTGTGAAATCCGCGGCAAGCGTTAACACACGCCACGATGCGATTGGCAAGGTCCCTTTCGTACTGTGGGTACCAACGGCGCTTGATTTCAGCGACATCCGTACCGTCAATGAAGATTTTAATTGACCCGTCCGTCCGACCTTCGACGGCGTACCACGGTCCATCAGTGTATCTCACGCCTCACCTCTGGCTTTGGCGATGGCGGCGCGGGCTTTGCGAACCCGAAGCAGCGCCACGCTCATGTTCCCGACCACTTGGTGCGGGTTGGCATTCATCGTGGCCTCCAGGCCCGCTTTTGACACTGTGGCCTCGTCAATGTGATACGGGCACTCCAGCAAGTCTTCCAGCGCATCCAGCAAATCCGGCGCAGATGTGACAAGCCTCTTGTCGTGTTCGTTAAAGTGGTCGATGTAACCAACCACCTTAGCGCCTGCACAAATCGCAGTGTAAGATTGGCCGTGCTGAGTCTTCCACGGCCCCTTGGTGTGCTGGTTCATTTGCTGTCCCCCATTTCTTTTTTGATCCGCTTGACCTTCTTGCGGACCGAACCGATCCGGGTCAAATCCTCAGCGCCCCTGCATACACAGCGAGCATCACCTGTCAGCATGGCAACCCAATAACCATCTTCTCCGTCTGGGTCGATCTCGTGGACCACACCAATCTGTCCGCGATGCATAACCAGATCACTGCGACGCAGCGGTTTTTGTGCTGCCGTGATTTCATCTGTGGTGGCATGGCGCAAGCACACTTCCGTACCGGAAAACCAGATACCTTTTGCATCGTAGTGCTGGTTTTTAATCCGCACAGGGAAATTTCTGAAAAATATACTATCGACGCGGTTTTTCAGCGTACGAACCTTTTCGCCTTTTTGCGGCCCCGCGATCACCACCACTTTGTCACCTGGCTTGAATTGACTCATGGTACTCTCCCGTTAAAACTTTTGAAGTGGGTTCATCAGTGAGTCTTACGACTCACCCTCCATTTCTTTTTTGACCCGCTTGATCTTTTTGCGAACGCTGCCGGCCCAAGAAAGCTCATCAAGCGTGACGAAGGACACTCTAGGATCACCGGTCAGCGACGCAAGCCGATACTCGCCATCGCTATCCTCACCCTCACTGTAAACGACCCACAAAAGGTCGCGACACTTGACCAGATCACCGCGACGCGGGAGGTTTGGTTTCGGCTTCGGCTTTTGTTGGGCAGCAATTTCATCGTCGGTAGCGTGTCGCATACAGACGCCGCCACTCGAAACCAAGCGCCCATCTGCCGTGTAAGTGCGGTAATTCACTTGAAGGGGATAAGTGGCGTCGTCTGATTTCTTAACGACACACACTTTGTCACCTTTGTCAGGGCCGGCAATCAGAACGACGCGGTCACCCACTTTGAACTTAACCACTTTTCATCTCCGTTAAAACGATTTTTGAAATCGGGACCGGTGTTGATCTCAGTCCACCAAAAGCGATTGACTTCACTGTTAAGGTTTAGGTGTTGCGGTTGGCGCGAACAGTGGTGATGGGTTTGATCACGACACTCACTTGCTGGAACGAATAGCCGTCGTGCAGCATATCCTCGATGGTTGCGCCATTGGCTTCGGCAGCCTCATACATGGTCTCATAGAATTGACCCACGCGGTTGCCGTCGCGATCTAGCACAATCCAATAGATTTGTTCGTCGGACTGGGTCTCAGGTTCAGAATCTCGTGCGGTGCGTGAGAACATCCAGCCGCTAGGATCAACCGTGCGGTATTCTTGTTCAAGCCACTGGGCGCCGTCTATCGGTGTCCACTGCCCGAGTTTGGTATTCAAGATCATCGGCTTGTCGCTGAACACGACACAGCCGCTAGGTTGCACAGCAGCCCACTGTGCCCACTCTGGCGCACACTTAAACAGGTTAGGACGACTCATCACATTGCTCCCCAATTGTGCAACATCAGCAGACCCACGACGATTACCGTGATGAGTGCGCCGGTTACGAGATACTTCAGCTCTTTTGAATCGTATTGCGATTCAATTTCAGCCAGTGCGCGTTCACACATGGCTTGACCATCTTCAAGCGTATCTGCATACCCAAGAACGCGCCAGCTGGTATCGACGGGTTGGATGCTGGCGCGATAGCGGTCGCCCACTTGATACACTAAGCCGCGACCGCTCACTGTGCTGATCTGTAACCCGTTGTGCTCTTTGTACCACATTGACGTGACCCTTGCTGTGTGTTGATGAACTTATGGTACACAATACCGCGATTTGCTGCAAGCGTTTTTTTAAATAATTTGCGAAGTGGGTTGTGAAGTGCAATTGCGACGGCCCATGCTTTGGCCCATGCAAACGCTAACAAGTTCACTCACCTCACAAAAAAGGCCCCCTGAGGGACCCTTTGGTTCTAGCTTGCGCTTAGCGTTCGTCTGGCACAGTGCGATCGTGTTTGGTGGTCCTCACCATGTGACTGCCAAGCTCTGAAATGCCCACGCCACTGACCCCGACGTATTCCTTGCCACTTTGCAGATCGCGGATGATGTAAATGCTACGCGCGTTACCGTAAGCCAGTTTATCTTCAAAGGTGGACACCCGCACCACTTGACCCAACCGGTGACCCAAAGACATCAAGTACCATCTGGCGTTCAATCAGACTGTTTTGCCACGCATCGCGCGAAAACTCAACTTGTGGCCACTCTTGCATGAACCGCTCTGAATCATCAGACATTGCCCACCAGCTAGCGTTTTCCAAAACCATCGGCTTGTCTGAAAATGCGACTTTCCCATCAGGTTGAAGTGCTGCCCACTGCACCCACCCAGGCGCACTTTCAAACACGGATTGGTTCAGCTTATTCATCACTCACTCCCTCAATCTTGCTTGCGATCCGCTTCACTGCATCATCATCGCCAAGCAGTTCAAAGCAGCGTTTTGCGGCCTTCAGTTCATCCAAAGATACGGTTTCTGAGTCTTTATCGAGCAGACTTTCCAACGTGTCATCCATCGCCGACAGTTCAGGCAGCAGGTTTTGAAAAAAACAGTAACTCATACTGGTGCTCATAATTCACCTCCGGACTCGGCTTCGGCCTCAATCCCGTGGCCGTAGGGCGGCGTCCACAGGGGATGGCCTTCGTCCGTGTAACCAGCTTTCTTCAGGGTGTTGTAGGCCCGCATGTATTCGGCTTGGTCATTCTGTATGATGGTCCGCAGGGTCTTGAATTGTTCGCGCAAGACTTCGACTTCCTCGATCGCCTCGGTGCGGCGGACCTTCTCCCACAGCAGCAGCGCCGCGAGGATGAAGGCCATGGCAGTGGCCGCCATCAGATAAAGGTAGGTCATTACTGATACACCGGCGGCTGGGGCAGGGGCATCCAATGGGTGATGCTGTCCAGTACATAACTATTACTGATGTTTGAAAACCATCTACCCATGTCAAAATCTGCAACAAATATGTTCTGATTTGCGTAAACCAAAACGCGAACCCTTTCCTTCGGCATCTGCTCGCTGCATTTGATCCACTGACTCATGACTCACCCCCGGCCTCGGTAATGGCTTTGTTGATTGCGTCCAGCAAGTTCAGCGGCTCGTCGCGGCGATCTTTCCACTGGATTTCAGCTTTTACGAGGCATTCATCGCGTCGTCCCCAAATTGTCTGAGCGCCGATGGACAAGTCACCCACCTCAACCCACCCACTCTGGTCGTACGCTTCTTGCATCTTGCTCACCAGCCAGTCGAAAGCAGCGGCTTTGGCTTCAGCTTTCTCACGAGCAAGGGTTTGCTCCGCAATCAGCAGGGCGCACTCGTGTTTTGTATACGTCTGGCGGCGGGTCAGCTCAGCCAAAGCATCTCTGAAGTGATTTGTGTGGATAACTTCGGCGTGTTCGTCGGTCCGCACGAAGCTACCTTGGCAGAACAGCAGCAGCTCGTCGCGCTCTTTCTTAACTGCCTCAAGTTCCTTTTCCAGTTCCTGGATTTGCATGTCAGCAAACACTAACAGACGTCCTAGTGTCATGATTCACCTCTAGCTTTAGTGATAACTGTACGCGCCAGCCTTCTGTTCTTTCAGATAAGCCATGCGCAATGCAAAGGCGTCTGCCAGTGCGAAATGAGGACAATCGCTGACCGCGTCAATGCGAGTAATTTCTAAGGTTAAGGGCGGCGTGTCAATTCGACGCCCTGGTCCGGTGATCAGCGCATCACAGAAGTGCGCAATGTCAACCGGCCAATCGGCCACAATGTGACATTCGTCAAACCGCATCAGATAGGCTTGTAGCTTGGTTTTGAAATCATCCAAAGAGATTTTCTCAATCCCGCCAATCTTGGGGATGACGTTTTCAGCCACCCACGGGGTTGGATTCTCGCAGCCGAGCCATTCATAAAAAACCGGGCTTGAGTCAGCGGGGACAAGGGCCATGCTGATCAGCTCGCCATTGAAGCCATTGAACTCACAATCAATGAATATTTTCACCACTCACTCTCCTGGACTTTCATTGGGCACACTTCTTCAAACTCAGGTGGCGCTATCGTCCACTGGTATTCGCTTCCTGGCTCACGGCGGAGACAGTCTTGGCATTCAGGGTGATGGGTGCCGGCACACCGGGCGATGTCGTAAGGTACGCAACGGGCGACCTTGTTTTGTTCTTGCATGTCTATTGCTCCTTGTTACTCGTATTTGGTTGGGCCTTTGGCGGCTGCAATCGCTGCCCTGGCGTTATCCAGCGCCCGCTGATACGCAACACGGCCACCCACAACCCCGTCGGCTGCCTTTGGGTAAACCGGTACCCAGCGAATCAGCTCGCGCATAGTTTCCAGCAGCTCGTCACGTTGCTGCTCCACAGTGGCGCAAAACGTGGCCACTTCGTGCAGACGACGTTCTGATGCGTTCAATTTCGCCAATATCCTCTCACGTTCCCTCCACAAGACACCAAGGTCGTAATGCTCCGAGTAGAAACAGCCATCGCAGATGTGGACGTGGCCGTTTTCGTCTATCGTGGCGTGGTACGGGTTGTCGCCCGCATCACTGTTGCAAATGTCACATTTGAGAACGTCGTTCATGTTTCACCTGTTGGTTTAAATTCGACACGCTTAGATGTCAGTGCCGTATGTGGCACGGTTGACAGTTAGTCTCGCTGCCGCGTGTACAATGGCACGGCACGTGGCAGCAACAGGGTCGTCACCGTGAGGCACGGCACTGTAGAAGACGTCGCCCAGGTACACGGAGCAAACTCCGCTCGCCTTGTTTTGAATCACCGAGAAACCGACCTTTATGGACAACCGCGTCGCATCTGCAATGTCCGTGAGGGGGTTGATGCAGACCTCAAACAGTGGGTCATAGTGACCTGTCACTTTCCGGCCGTCTCGGTACTCATTTTCAACGTACTCAAAATGACCATACTCGCCTGCCTTCGCAGCCAGCTCGAGCAGCTCACGGTCAGTTTGGGTGTTCATACTGAACCTCCGGATTTGATTGTGTGATTGTTCGTGATACAGTCCCCGACTTTGGCAATGACGTCATGGGCGATGCGCATCGTGTCTGCTTGCGCGTCTACGTTGTTGCCAAGAAAGGCGCTGCGAAGATCGCGCAATGCTTCAAACAGTTCATCTCGCTGTTCTTCGAGTGCAGCGTATTGTTTCGCTGCCCTAGTCAACATTTCACTATAGGCGTTTACCTTGTGTGACAAATGAACCACTTCCCATTCGGCGAACAGGCTCATTTTGCACACTCCTTTTTCTTGGCTCGCTTCAACTGTTTTCGAATGCTGCCAACACAGACCAAGTCGTCGACGTAAGCGTAGAACGAGTCCATGCGGTCTTTGCTGTTCAGGACAACAATCAACCGTTCACCGCGCTTGCTGGTGCGTTCGTCAAACACCATGCAGATATTGCCGCTGTAGTCGACCAGATCACCCTGGCGCAACGGCTTCGGCTTCGGGGCCGCTGCAATTTCGTCGGCAGTGGCGTGGCGCAAGTCATCGCGATGCCAGAACCACTTTCTGCTTCTTGGGTTAAGTTTCCCAGCTTGAAGAAAAACGATTCCGCAGTTCCCAGAAAACCCATATGGGATTTTCAACACTTCACCGACCAACGTTTCCACTTCAGGCGCGTACTCATTGCGATCAGCACGGATCGGCACAACATAGTCACCTGGCTTGAACACGCACTTTCCACTCATTCACATTCCCCTTCAAAAGCAAACTGAACACCCTTGACGATTTCAGTGGCGGTGTGTGCAGCTGATGAAATTATGGTACACAATACAGCGATTTGCTGCAAGCGTTTTTTTAAATAATTTGTCTTTCGGGGTTCGTGTAGCCGCTAAACGCTTGCAAACAATCTATCTGAATGGGTTTAGGGTTTAGAGTGGCGCGAGATCGCACGATCAGCGCCTTGTGGGCAGGGCTAGTGGTTTCCGGCTAGTTACCTACCACTTAGCGTTAAACGCGCGAGATCGCCCATGAGATTGCCATATCGCCCATGAGATTGCCATATCGCCCATGAGATTGCGATCGCGATAGCTTGGGCAGTTTGGGTTACGATGCTAACATTTCACAGAAGTTGAGAAATTCATTCAACCCGGCCGCCGTGCCTAAGTTGAAGATGCGAATGCCTCTACTTTTCGCCAAGCGAATGGCCAGACCCGTACCGCCCACAGGTTGACCGCCTTTGGTCCAGCACACGACAAAGTCACACGGCGAGTCTAAGTTCTTGCCGAGAATCTGTTGGGTGTTCCGGGCGTGTAGGCGCTTGGCGCTGTGCGAACATCTGTGCCAAGCAGGGTGGGTGGTTCCTGCTAGTGTGAAGTGATCTTCTGTCAACACTGAAAAGGTGTCGACGTTGTTGACCTTTCTTCCGTTGTAGTGGTCCCACGGCAGATAGATCTCTTTTCGTGTGGCGCCCCTTTCAAATGCACTGTCTGCACCCGCAGCGCCGCCGCTCCTCAACGTGTAACCGAGCGTGGATAAGAATTCAGCGATGGCTGTCATCTTATCAAGGACGTCGTCTGGCGTTTCGCGTGAGCCGATGCCCGCGTAGGTTTTCATGACCTTAAACCTGCTTCAGGCGAGCGGTGAGAACTGTCACCGAAATGCCGGTACCTTCAAACTCATTGGCAATCGGACTTGACCACTCATACGTCCAATCGTCGCCCAAACCTACGTCCAAGATTGGTTTGCCAATTGCACTTGCGGGCAGCACAGCCACGAGACGACCGTTTGGGCGTAACATCCGACTAGCTGCTTCAAGGTGATAAATCCATCTTTGCTGATCGAAGGGCGGGTTCATGACGATAGCATCAAACTGCTGTTGTGTTTCCCACTTCATGAAATCGCTGTGGTGGACGATGCCCAGGTTCTTCTGTTCAAGCACCTTGCACCGCAGCGACGACAGTTCAACCAAGGTCCACTGCCCGCCTGGTGCGCAAGCCTCAACCAGCGAACCCATCCCCGCGGACGGCTCCAGGCACTGTTCACCATCCACCACTGCGGCGGCAGCGGCAACCACTCGCGCGACACTTTCAGGCGTCGGGTAGTATTGGTGCGAGATGCTGTCTGGCACAGCTCGCGTCATCAGAATTTCACGCATGATTGGACCGACGCTGTAGTCAAAGTCCCACCCACCGTCCCTGGGTACGCCGCCCAACATCTGCAGAACTTGTGCGGCCCGCGCCTTGACGTGCTTGTCTGCGCCGTGCCACTCAAACCTCTCATCAAGCCGGTTCCAGCTCGCCAGCCGCATGTTCTCAAGCAGCGTCAGAACTTCAGGCGGCAGCGTTTCAATCAGCGCGACCCATTCTTTCGACGGCTTAGCGGGTTTGCTACGCGACGCGGGTGGAATGGCAGATGGGTACAGTGTTGCCAGCACGCGGTTCATCTGCCACGCCAAGTCCGGGTGAACTTCCAGGTGCAGGTTTCCGTTCTTGAACAGTTTGATCTTCAGCATATTGCCGTGGACGTACTGCCACTCGCCGTAGCAGGATTTCAAGCGATCAATCATGCCGCTTGCGTCAAAGCGATCAAACACTCGCCCGCGCATCAGCGCATAGATCACAACCAAAAGGTCGCTGATGACGTTCGCTTTGCGGTAATCGACGCTACCCCACTCGTTTACCACACGCGCCATGATCATGCGCTTGTAGAAACCTTGTGGCTGGTTCGTGACGTGCTCACCTGACAGCGCACGAAACACGCCGTCCACACGTTCGGCGAAGAACTTTTCGCGACACGCAAACAAGTCGTCAATCGTTGCGCGTACCGTTTCGTCGGTGAAGGGCGGGCAGCGGTGTTTGGTCAGCGTGTCGTTCCATTCGTTCAAACGGTTCGCCGGCATGATCTTCAGCAAGCCGGTTTCGTTCAGCGCACGGTTCCACGATTCGGTGTTCAAGATCGACACAGCAGCATCCGCGTCCCACGAAACATAGACCGTGGTGTGGCGCTGTTCTTTGTTAGTGGCCTCAAAAAAATAACGGTCGGTGCCGTCATTTGCTGCGGTGGCCATGTGGTGTGCCAGTGCCCTGATTTTAGCTTCGCGGGCGCGATGCTGGGCGATCAAACCATCAATGAAGTCGGCGGTTGCGGGAGCGAAAAAGTTCACGAAAAAGTCCTATCACAACAAAAGAATTTAGGTGCCGGTCTTTCCCGACTGTCATGCTTGACTCACCACTCTCGATGCGTCCACCGAGCGATATCTGTTTGCCGTCGCAAGCGGCTCAGATCGCGTCTTTGCAGCCGGTTGGCCGGTTTAGGCAGTTGGCCTTCGCCGGTTGGCTTTCGCCGGTTACCCGGTCCTGTGCGGCGTGTCTGGTTATAATAGGGCAAGCCGCGATTTGCTGCAAGCCATTTTGTGAACATTTTTGATCGTTTGTGATGTGACGAATCACTGTTCGACGACGTCACTCACCCTCACCCGCGCCGGTCAATTTGTCATTGAAAGTGTCGGTAGTGTCGAAATCAGCGACCCAGCGGTAAGTGGCACTTAACCTGACTGAAGTCACGGTGTCACTGTCCTGGGCTTGTGCCTCGCAAACAATGCTTTCATGGTCACCCAGTAGATGTTCACCGAAACACTCCTGGTACATGTGAGCATATCGCTCAACGGCATCAAAGTCGTCAGTGGCCAACAATTCAAAGCCGTTCTGTTTTGAGATACCCACTTCACTTGACCAAACCGTGTAGATCTTTTTCATGTGACTCTCTCGCATTTTGTTAGCAGTTAGCGGCAACCTTTAGCTTGCTTTTCCAGTGCGTTGATTTGTTTCATCATCCGCATGAATTCGTCTCGTTCTCTTGCCGTTTCTTCAACACTTTGCTTGAAGGATGAAAACGAGATGTCGTCCTCTGAAAGAACTGTCAAGATTTGCGTACTTGCTTCAACCTCATAGCCCCGCTTGGTGAACTCCCATTCGACATAAACCGGGTAGGTCTGGTTGGCGTATTTGTGATTTCCTGCCATGAATTCTTGCAACAGATCAGCCTCATCGTCATCTTCAACCGCAATGCCCAAGTGACCTTGGATCGTTTCATACTCGTGAAGTATCACTTCATCGGTGTCGTCCTTTGCCCTCTGATCGTCAAAGAAAATGTGAAGCATCAGCGCATTGAACTCACCGGCGCAATTGCATTTGACCAAACGTGTCACGTTACTCTCCCAGGTTCACTTCTGTTAGCGATTGGCAGCCCTTACAGCCGTCTTTCGCACGACGCACACGGCTCATACCAAGGCGAACGTGTTCCTTCGCATCGCGGTTCATGGGCACGGCTTCTGTTGCGAATGCCTTGATGTAAGCTCGGCTGAATGGAATGCACTCAGCAAGCGCATCCAAATGGTGTGGGCACTCGTTTAAAAACTCGAGCAGTTCTTTTGGTTCCATGATCTTTGATGTCATCATATCTGATGTCATAGTCAACTCCCTTTGATCTATTTGACCGTTTTGATTAACCCACGGCACCCTGGCGGCGTGGCGATGCTTCGCTGACCTTCTTGTTGATGGCGCGACGCTTCTCAGCCGCTCGTGTCAAACGAGCGCGACGCGGTTCGCCCAGTTGGTACCAAACGTCATGGCACCACATCACATCAAGATCCCACTCGCGGCTGCTCATGGCGTCAATGATGGCGTCGTCGCCTTTGCGCAAAGTGTACGTGGTGCGGCTTTCATGCCACAGCATGTCGGCGGGTCCTTCAGTTTGGTATTCAGCAACAGTCAAAGCGAACGGGTCTTTGATGCTAGCGTCGCGCAACGTATTGTACAGGTCCTGAACACGCGACCGTCGACCCCAGTAGAACGCCACGTGATCACCGCTGTCGGTTTTGTAGACGCCGTGAACGTTCAGATTGCTGGTGCAGTACATTGCCCCATTCACCGACACCGTGTACCCGTGGTTGATCGTTTTGTCGTACAGCCACGAAGCCACACGACGGTCAGCAATGGCTGCAACGAGTTCAGGTGAGTCGCTAGGAAGCACAGCGCCGCTCGCGCCACTCAGGGTGCTGTAGTAGTCGCCCACACGAGCAGCCTTCATGAGGTTGCGGACCGCTTCGTAAGTGCTTTCGTTGATCTTCAGTGTGACGTACATGTTTCACTCCCCGTGAGGTCAGTTTGTTGCAGATGAGTTGTGTGATTCGCTTGCGCGTTCGCACACTTCGACGAAGTAAAGGATGTCTGCGATCTTCGCGTGAACTTCAGAGTGGGTCAGATATTCGTGTGGAACAAAGACCTTGAATCTGTAGGTGGTGCCGTCGGGCATTTGCTTTTCAAAGAACCAGTCGTGGCCCACAAGCCCCATTGACTTGATGCCGTTGTAAACGCATCCGCCGTCGACGATTTCCCACCCGTGGCAGCGAACGAGCTCAGCGGCGATTCGCGTCTTGTTTTCCCAACGACACTGCCAAACGTGAGGCACGATAAAGCCAATGGTCGCTTGCTTGTCACATGCAAGCAGATACTTGATGCCCTCAATTCCAACGTCGATGGCATCACGGCCGTGTGCGACACGCTTTTCGCGCACACTGATGGTGACGGGTTTGTCGCGCCAGTAGCTGATGACTTGCTTGTACGGTCTGCGAATCCGAATGCCGCGATGTTCCATGACACAATCCTTTTCAGATGAAACTTTCAAATGAGCGGTGAAGGTTTTTCACCGCTTCGTGCTATGCGAAGGCGCTGTGCAACGGCTCACTCGTCGCCGTAGATGAGTTCGTGTACCATGGGGTCCGCCAGGGCCACACGCAGCGTCTGTGCGACGAGTGCGTTCAGCTGCGGCCGTTCTTTCTGATACAGTTCGCGGTCGAGTTGCTTGTAACCGTCGAACAGCAGGTACGAATCAACCGACGGGATGACTTCTTCGCCAGAAATCTTGAACCGGATGCTGATTGAGATGCCGTCAGTATCGTAAGAGAAGTTAGTGGCGATGGCGTTCGCACGAAACTCACGAGCGTTGATTTTTTCGAATTTGCAGGAGAGAATGTTCATGATGTTCTACCTTAACCGTTGATGAATTCAACAGCGAAATCTTTTTCGTTCAAACCGCCCAGGCCGCTGTAGAACATGTCTACTTCGCCGTCTGTGGTGAAGCGTTTGAAGAACACGATAGTCTGGTTGATGTCGACTTGCATATCGCGCAGATCGTTGATGATGGTGAAGAGTTCTGGGGGATTGCGACGGAGCGTGGCTTGTACGCTGAGCGCGACGGTTTCGATATGCAGCATGGCGGATTGCTCCAGTGTAGTATGGTATGGGACAGCTTGTGTCCGTGAAATAATATTACAGCGATTTGCGGTAACGCAGCAACCCATCAAATGTAACGAAGTGTAATTTTTTACGACTCTCTGAAGTCAAGTCCCGCGTCGCGAATGGCTTCAACGAACGCGAACCACTCGCCCGTAGTAAACGCAATTACGAGTGGGCTCGCGCCGAGTGGGCCTGTGTGTGCGCGTTCAATTACAAGGTAGACGCCCGTGAGTGACGTGGCCGTGTGGTAATCGTATGCGCGCATGAGCGGCAGCACGCGCGTCATAATTGCTTTAATGCGCTCGCTGGGTTCTTTCGTGGTTTCCATTGTGACCTACCTTGTGTGGCTGCTGTGCTGTGCTGTGCGGTTGTTGTGTGGCTGCTGATCTACTTACCTGTCAAAAAATTTAAAAAAGGGCTTGCAAAAAACGCAACAGGTCCGCAAAATGCGGGCATCAGGTGCATGTCACTTGACCTACAATCCTTCTGAGGTTCGACGCATGTCTACACTCGCCAAGTTCGAAACGAACGCCACGAACGACAAGTTCGCCAACTATGCCCTCCGCGACTACCAAATCGACGCTGTCAACAAAACCGTAGACGCCTTCAACACGGACAAACTCGCTCGCGTGCTGATCACCCAGCCCACCGGCAGCGGAAAGACGCTCACTGTAGCGGCTGTCTTGAACGACCAGCGCATCATCGACACGCTGAAGCGCGATGCCACACGCCCATTTCGCGTGGTGTTCCGCTGCCACATGAAACGTCTTGCCACGCAAGCTAAACGCTTGTTTGAACAGGAACCGCGTTTCGTAAGCGTTGAGAAGTTCGGCGAGCACAGCAACCCATCGCTCATCGAAGTCGTCTACGTGTCGCTGTCTAAGAAAATCACCGATGAATTTGATCTGATGGTCATTGATGAGGCGCACCACGAAGCCTGCAACGGCAGCCAAACGGCTTACAGTGCTATGGGCTTGTATCCGATGATTGGTATCACAGCCACACCAGAACGGTCTGACAAGCTCCTGATCAAATTCAATCACGTGATCAGTGGGTTGACGCGCCACGATGCTGTGCAAAGGCAGTTCATCTGTGACGCGGACATCAACACAATCGTCGACACCAGCGGCAAACTGGACAAGGTGCCGCTCATGCGTGAGATCGTCGACAATTTTGTTAGCGAGATGCGCCAGACTATCGTGTTCATGCGTACGCTGGACGAGTGTTCTGAGCTTGCGGACTACCTGTGTCAAAAAGGGTACCAAGCCGTGGCAGTCACCGGCGACTACGAAGGCGCGTGTCTGGATAAACTGCTGGACGACTTCAGCGACGGCAAAGTACAGTTTTTGGTGAGCTCGCGTAAACTGGGTGAAGGTATCGACTGTGCCAACGTCAGTGACGTGGTGATCGCAAAGCGGGTGGGCAGTTACACGGACCTGAACCAGCATATCGGGCGGGCGTCGCGCCCTGACAACAGCGATTGCCGTGTGTGGGAACTCATCGACCCGCTGTCTGGCAACAACCTTGATTCAACCCAGGTAGTGGGGCGGCCAAAGTCGCATCGCTTGATCTTTAAACGTGCCGGAGAGTGGCACACGATACAAAAAAACTTACCGCAAGTTGCGTAGTTCAAAGAGTCGTGTATAATGTGGTTAAGCGGGTGCGCTTGCACTCGCCCTTATAAAATTTTTGTGAGGCGTTCATGAAACTGCACACTCAGCACCACACCCCGTTTGACCCAGACCTTCTAATCCTTCGTGAAGTTCACCTTCACAAGGCATCGCAGTCAGATGGCGGAATGCTCACCATTCGCGATGAGAACGGTAAGCGTACTCGCATTCGCGTCAAAAAGATCCCCGCCCCCACCATCTGGTACGACAACCCGCAGCCTACTCTGATTGTCGAGTACAACGGCACCCCGCTGTGCTATAGCGGCGTCGGCGAAGATGTACAGTTTCAAAAAGAAACCTTCATTCGCTTGAAGGCTGAGATGGTTGAGGCGCTCAATGCCTCAGACGATTGCTGGTTCATACACGATAGTATGATGTACAAGTTCAGGGACGGTGTGGCGCACAGTAGCGGGCTCGGGCTGGGTTTTTCTGCCGTTGAATTTGATGTGACAAGTGTTAACAATCTGATCATGGGCATTTCGCCGCTCAAGAACTTGTTCACCAAAGTGGGTATCTCGTTTAAGAACGTGGTGACTCCGCCGCTGTGGTCAAACTTGAATGAGTCGATCGGTCGTCGGGCGAACTCGTTTGCTGAACTGAACGACAACACACGATGCAACATGAACTCGCTTCTTATGCTGTGCGACTGCGTCGCGCGTAACCTCGGAAGTGAGCGCGTTGAGCAGTTCAACCTCGTCGATTACATGATCGAGTTTGACACCGTAAACCTCACAAGCCTGCCCAAGGCAACCAAAGAGTCGGCACTGACAAGCCTTACGATCAGCCATTACATCGCCTACTGCCTTGGGTTGTTCCACAAGCACAACATCAAGCAAGCCATATCGCTGATTGCCTACGCTATGTCTTATGGGCTGCTGCGTCAGAACATGTACGACGAAAAAAACATCTACAAGGTTCATCAAACTTCTTAAAAACAGTTGCACACTACCGCAATTTGCTGTAAATTGTTTTGTGAGGGTTACAACCAAGGCCCTCACCCTTCCATCCTTCGTCACGCGAGACGCTGCTATGAAATTCACAGGTACCCAAACCCTCGTTCGCCACGCCACCGACGTCGACGTTTCGGTTCAGGGCAACGACATCATTCTTCGCGCTAACGAATACAGTGCGAAGCTCAGTTCACGTCACGCCATTGCACGCGCCGTTAAGGCCACCAGCCCGCAAGTGGTGGTTGACAATCTGCGCGGCGGTCACTTTGTCTTTGAAGGCAACAAACTCCTGGACCACCGCCCGCCGTCCTATACCGGTTTCATGCACAGCGATGATGCCATCGCTTACCTGAACGACAGCGTCGGCAATTTTTCACTGAAGTCGCAGTTCGACATCGCGAAATACGGCGACGGCGGCAAGTTTGATTTTGAGGTTGGCTACACGTTCAGCCCCTTTAACCCGAACGTTCAGAGTAACGTCCAGCTGATGCGTCTCATTTGCGAGAACGGAATGGTTGGTCGCAGCGATTTCTTCGTGCGCCAAATTCCGGTAATCAACCACCACCATCGCCACATGGAAATCGCCGGCGAGATGTTGGCAAAAGAAGCAAGCGAGAAAATCATCCTGTCGCTTGAAAAAAGCGAATACACGATGGCGTCGGTTGCTGAGGTCATGAACGCTCACACGCATGTGAAAGAACGCCTGAACGAAGCGCCGCTGCATCAGAAAGAACGCCTGGAGCGGATGCTTCAGGGCACCGACGCCATCAACTTCAGCGACCGTTACACTACAATGGCGCTCACCACTGCTGCCATTCGCGAGCAGATCCCGTCGCACTTGAACCGCTTCACGCTGTACAACCTGCTAACCGAGTTGCGCTCACACACAAGCGAAACCGATCGCAGCACGAACAACCGCCTTGACATGATGGCAAGCGATCTTCTGCTGAACGAAAGCAAAATCAAAGAACGGCAGCAAATTATCATGCCGCCCACCTTCGTCAGTCCTGAAGAAGCCTTTGTCTTTGCTTGACAAGTGCTTTGAAAGAGACCGCCTCTAGTGGGCGGTTTTTTTACGGCTCGTGATGTTGCTTGCTTTAATATCGCTATCGGCACCACACGAGCGTCAGGGGAGCATTGTCATGGGAGCATTGTCATGTCATACAACGTAAAGGAAGGTCGGGCAGTGGTGAACGAAGATCAGAAGTCGTACCACGAGGCACGCGAGCGGTTAGCAGCTAAACAGATGGCCATGCGTCGACAAATCAATCTTGAAATGCAAGTCCAAGATCTTACTCAAAAATTAAATAAAATCGAAACCTTACTTCAGCAATTGTCAGGTAAATCATGAATGCCGTAATCAGTCACATCGAAAAAATCAAGTACGACATGGCGACACTCTCAAAGCAAAATGACGTAAAGTGGCAATCGCTGAACCGGCTGTGTCAAATCATCGACGATGTCAAAGTGCAGATGGGCACGAGCGAGCGAAGCGAAGCGTTCAGCAATCGAAGCGAAGCGTTCAGCGGCTGGCACAGCACGTCACAACCCACCACACACGAGTACAAAACCCATGAGTGAACTTCGCGGGCAACAAGACATCGACAACCGAAATGAGTTCAAGGCCTACTGTATGCGTCAACTGGGCCACCCGGTAATCACAGTCAACGTAAGCGACGAACAAGTAGACGATCGGATTGACGACGCGCTTCAACTCTTTTTCCAGTATCACATTGAAGGAACCGAAGAAGAATACCGCGCACACAAAATCACCCAAGAGGACATTGACCGCGGATATTTGCTCGTGAGTGACGACGTCTATACGGTAACGAATCTCATTGACAGTCAGACGCTGTCAAACTTAAGTCTGACCAACCTGCAAGTTCAGTGGATGTTGACAGACATCATTCAAAACGTATTCGCGGGCGGCTTGTCAAACTATGTGCTAACAAAATCGTATCTTGCGACCTTGAGTGAACTCATGGGCAACCAAGTTCGAATCAAGCATAACTTCTACAAAAAGACTCTGAAGCTCACCTTAGACCTCGCCACACGAAAAGACCAGTTCATCATCTACAAGTGTTACACGATGAATGACACCCAGCAGGTCTACAACAACAATTGGCTGAAGCAGTACGCCACGGCGCTGATACGAAAACAGTGGGGCAACAACCTGATCAAGATGGAGGGCGTTGCGCTGCCGGGCGGCGGAACACTAAACGGCGGTCGAATTCTAGATCAAGCGACACAAGAAATTGAACAGCTTGAAACCAAACTGTGGGAACAGTACACTTACCCAGTGATGGCGTTCATGGGCTAACACTCGGGCTATCGCTTGAGCTAACCGCAGAACGCTCGCTAGACGCTTCGCTTGAGCTGTCGCTCGTCGCATAAGTAAAATGAAAAGGTGCCACGGAAAGGCATTGTTGCCCACTCGCAAAACAAGAAGAAAGCGGTGGGCTTTTTTAGTGGCTAAAAAGCAGTGGGCTTTTAATGGCAATCATTTGCGTTTTAAGGCGCATTACTTCACTTCAGGTACCCATGCACCACCAAGCCACTAAAAAAGCCACTATCGCGCGAATAAGTGGTTTCGTGGGGCGGTCAGTTGTGGCAGTGCGTCACTTCGTCAGTTTGTGACTTCACTTTGTCAGTTTGTTGCGCGTGTGATGCGTTTTAGTGTGGTGCCAGTGCATGGTCTCGCAGTCTTTGAATTCCTCATTCACGCGACGTGTCTGTCGACGTTTCTTCTTGAGTTCGCTTGCTTGTTGGTCGGCGTCGTATTTGTAGGACTTGCTCATCACAAAATCACTCGTTCAATGGTGTGGTATACGAAAGTCACGTCTGCTTGCAAAACTTCAGCTTCACTGACTGCGGTACTGAAGTTCAGGGCGCTGATGGACGTTGGGTAGGCGGTGCCAAACTTCACTGTTTGGGTCATCACCTTGTTTGAATTGTGGATCTCAAGAATCATATCGTCAAAACAGTCCTTCATCCGTTCAAAGTTCTTAGCATATCGCGCGGCCCCGCTGATCCAATCGCGCAAGAACCAATAATTCTCGTGATTTTCGTCCACCAAGAACGTGATGTTGATTTCGTCACGCTGCACGACGTCGTCTGGCACGAAAATCAAATTGTCCTTGTAGGGCAGGGGAATTGTGCTGATTGAAATGCCTGGGAAGTTGACCCCAAGAATCGTATAGGTGAACTGGGCGGCGTTCTTGAAGTTCATCACGCCAGACGTTCCCAGGGCGTGGTTAAAGATGGACGTGTCCCGCTGTTGGTGTTGCATCACAAGTGACTCAAGGTTGCTTGTGTGTAATTTAGTCGCCGCCTCGCGTGTTGCTGTGCTGTGCTGTGCTGTGCTGTGCTGTGCTGTGCTGTGCTGTGCTGTGCTTGACATCTTGAAGCCGTAAAAAACTGGGCACGAGGCCCAGTGGTTAATCAAATACATATCCTTCACGCTTTGTGATGTTTTTAAATGTGACGTCACTGATTCCAAGTGACTGTGCGGCGGCACGGATGGACTTGTGTGCTTCTAGCGCGTTCGCCATTTGGGCGTGAGTGAATGTCACTCGTCGTTTGCTTATTGTGCCTTGACGTGATGGGCGCGGCAGTCCACCGCTAACAAAACCGGCAGGAACTTCATCGCCAATCTTCACTTTAATGGCCACCGTTCCGTTGTTGTAGACTTTGGTGCCCATGTTTGCTTGTTTAGCTCTCTCGGTGCGATCTGCTAGTTGCTTTGCTCGTTTTTTTGTCTTTTGGTAGTTTTTAACGCCAGGCTGTGACCACACGACGTCATCGCTGTAAAACCTACCGAGGTAATTGCCGTCTTTGTCGTATGCAGTGACGCGACCTTTTAGGGCTTGTGAAACTTTGTCTTTTTTCATTTCAAAATTTAGTGCGGTGTCAACTTTGTAGGGCAACCACCCTTGTGACAAGTATTCGTCAATGAGGTGTAGGTTGCCTTTCGCGCGTGTAAATGTCACTGTGTTTGTGAGGGCATATAACTTTAAGACCACTACAGTGGGTTTGTTTTTAGCCATGATGCGCATTTGGGCACGTTGCTCTTCTGTGAGCTTTCTTCCTTTGTTGTTGCCCACGAGACCAAGTTCAGCAATTCGTGGGTCGTCACTTTTCATGATAAAACGGTTGCCGTCCTTGTCTTTAAAAATTCCGTGACCTTTACGAGCATCTATCAGCCCTTCACGTAGGCGAGCAAAGTGACGCGAGTTTATACGGCCGTGTAGATTCTCAAGATCAAGAAGTAGCTTCAAAGCAAATTTCATTCGATCGCCACAGGCACGATATAACATTATGTGAGCGATAATGTGTTCACGCGGCGTGAGCGAAACAGCATTCCAAGGGTGGTCTTTTAGCTTCTTGTACTTGGGTGCCAATGAACGTGGTAGGATATGGTGAACTTCGATATAAGAATTAATTGACAGTTGACGATTTTTACGAGATTCAATGAATTTCAAGTAACGGTTAAAGTGGTGCTCAGATTTAATGTGGTGTTCCATTTCACTTTTAGCTTGCATAAGCATTTCATGTTGATTCATAACTGCCATCTTCGCATTAAAACTCTTACTATAGCAAGGCACACGACAATCGCAAATGCGGTGTCAATAAAAAACTGGGCACGAGGCCCAGTTTTTGTTGTAAGTTATTGAAAAATAACACCTAAATCAGCGAAGAAACTTTCGTTTTGCGATAATAGACGTTCGAGTTCACGTTCAGCGAGGTGAACGGGTTCGCCACCAGACCGTAACGAGTCTTGAAGCCCAGGGCGTTCGTGAAGTTGGTGGTGGTTACAGCAGCGTACATCTGCAGGGGAATGTACGGGCAGTAGAAGATACCTGCGTCGTAACGATCACCGCGATAGCCGATGACGTAACCGTCGCCTACCGCATAGGGGTCGATATAGACATCGTAATGCCCCATCTTACCGGCGTAGGTTGTGGTGGTTGGGTCAACTTCAAGATCCATTTGCGCTTGCAGACCTGGCGCGAAGTCCAGGATGCCGGCAGCCACGAACGCTGAAGCGACGTCGGCACTGACGATCAGCTTGTTGCCGCGGCCGCGACGGGTTTCAAGCGAAACGCGGTTGGCATCACGCTCGATGGCGAAGTGCAAGCCTTTGAACTTCTCATTGGCCCAGCGACCGCCCGAATCGGTTGACAGATCAAAGGCACCTGGAGTGGCGGTCCACTGTGCGCCCGGCTTGGCAGCAGAATAAATGGTGCGGATCATCTCGCGGTTCATTTCACTGACGATTTCGTTCGACAGGGCGTTGATCAGCTCGGTACGCGCGTTCAGTCCGTGAATGCGGCTCATGTCCTCCGCCAGTTCCGGGCTGTAGTCGGCACGCAGTTGACGAGTTTTGGCTTCAACCGCAGTCTTTTCGATGGTGATGCCCATCTGTGCCCACGGATCAATCTCACCGGCGGTGGTGGCTTTACCGGTGCCTGGCGCAGCATCAGGATACGAAGCGGAATCAAAACTGTTCTTGGGCGACGCACCCACTTGGGCATCGGTACCGGTACCTGAGTATCCGGTGTCGACTTCTTTTACGCCCATCGCTTCAGCGGGAGTGTGCGCATCGGCACCCACGCCATAACGAGCTTTCAGGGCAAAGATCAGGGTGGTTGGGGCAGTCATCGGCTGTACGCCCATGACGTCATAAGCGATCAGTTTCGGAACAGCACGACGCACCATCGACATCAAGATGGGCGACCAGGTTTCCATGTTGGCCACGCCAGACAGACTTTCGTTCATGTTGGTCTGGGTGTTTTTAATCAGCTGGGCAGTGACGTCCTCACGCAGTGAGTTCGTTTCAATTTTAGGTACGCCGGGCGCGGAGTAATTCATAATCTCTTTGATGCCGGCTTCTTCGCACAGTCGCTGGGTAGTGGTCATTGTGTGTTGCTCCTTTTTAAATCAGTCCGGACAGGACGGCTTTTGTTACATCTGTGGTTTTATTTACAGGGGCTTGGATTTGCGGCACGACGTCAACAGATTCGTTCAGCGCGGTTGCGCCTTTGACGTTCTGCGACGTGATGCTTTCTTTTAGCATGTTGAGGACGCTAGTGTATTCGTTGACCTCAGTGACCTTGATGGATTCACTCAGTTTGGCCAGACGCTCACGCTGAAGCTCAGACATGTCGTGGGTCAGTGATTCAAAAATCTTCTCACGATTATGACGACTCACAGTCTCGTTCAGTTGCTGTTGCAAAGCATCACGCTGCTGCTGTGCTTCATTCACCTGGCGTTGCAGATTGTCAAAACGAGTGTTGTCGTCCAGCGTAAAGCCCGCAGCACCCATCAGGTTCTTGATGCCCTCAACCAGACCGTTCATTTGGTTGAACTTCGCGATGGATTCAAACATCGCTTCGTGTTCGGTCTTGTACTCGCTGATGACTTTCGTCACGTACTGCGTCGCTTGCTCGGTCAGCTCAGTTTGAACGTGGTCGGCGTATTTGGATGCCGCTTCGTTGATCTGGTCAATTTGTGCTGTGTATTGTGCAACGACGCTAGCATGTTGCTCGCGGGCTTCGATGATCTTTTTGTCCACAGCTTCGTTGACGCACTGGGCCGCGTAGGCTTCAGCTAGAGTTTGCAGTTTTTTGATCTCGTCCTGGTGTTGCGTAACGAGGGTGATGTTTTCAACCAGGTGCGCGTCTTTGTTGCTATCGATGGTCTGTTTCAGGGCGTTGTTTTGTTCAACGAGGTCGTCGATCTTAACTGCCGCCGCTGCTTCAGCTTCACGCTTGGCGTCATCTGCCGCAGTGGCAATGGCTTTGGCCAGACCATCTTCGATCATTTTCAGAGTTTCGCCATCGACATTTTGTGCCAATGCTCCGAGCAGTTCTGTGGTACCCATTTTCATTAAGCTCCTTTGCTTTTGATATCCGACATGATCTTCTGAAACATGTGCTCGACAATGGCCTTGTTTCGTGCCTGTTCTCTAATATTTTTATTTACATAAGCCTGCACGTCCTCAATTTCACGTTCTGTCAAGACACCGTTTTCATATACCCACTGCTGACCTTCCATGATGGCGGTCACGAGTGCATCAGGTGCGCTGGGTTCGTAGACAATGTCTGCGGGCGTGATCAGTCGGAAGTCGTTTTGTACCACGTTCACGTTACCGCTCTTTTTAACAGAACCGCGGGCGCGTGAACTGACACCCAGGACAATGCCCGCATCAAGCAGCCCCTTAACGGTGCCGCCTGTGGCTGTGTTTTTGGTGATCAGTGCCTTGCCCACCCAGTTGTTTCCTTCCTCACGCAGTTCGATGATCTTGTGGCTGACGTATCGCAGATTGATGGCGTCGCTTCGACCGCTTTCTGGATGTTCAAGCTCACCGGCGCCGCGACCTTTGTTGATGTACTGTTCAATGTAGCGATCGCATTCGCGTTTCATCACCTGCTTTGGGTAGATTCGACCGTTGCCGTTCACGACCTCGCTTTGCATGAAAATGCCGCTGATGTAGTAGTCGCGTTCGCCGTTTTCGTTTTCAACGATACGGGTTTCGGTCAGTGAAGTGTCCATCGTTTCAATTAAGAGATTGCTCATTGTGCTGCTCCTTGTGTGCGCAAGCGTTAGTCCAGCCCAAACTGGCGACGCTTCAGCAGGGCCTTTCGTGTCAGTCTCACTTGGCGTTTTTTCGCAGCAGACCCGGCTGCCTTTTTAGTGCGAACCGCTTGCTTCGTGGCGATGCGTTTTACGTTGCGTTCCGCCCCGCTCATGACGACACAAGTGTGTTTCGTGACGTCGTACTTTTGTCCCGGCTGGCACTTCATCTTGACTGTCTTTTGACCGCGGCTGTTGACTTTGATCACGCGGAACGCTTCGTGCAAGGTGTCGTCGTAATCGGTTTCGTATGGGCTTTGTGAGACGTAAACCGTGGCGTGTGGAAAGAGGTGCTGGACTTCACTCGCTGTGGCGACACCTTCAGTCGCTACAAAACGAATTGAATCGACCGTCACGAACCCTGAGTCAACGGTATAGTGAAGTGAGGCAGTGGCGTCGGTGTTTTCAAGGTTGTCGTCGTAGATGTACCCAAGTTGAAAGAGTTGCGTGGACACTTCAGCATAGGCGTCGTTCAGATCGTCCACGATGACTTCTTTCATGTCGTCGGTGATGCTGTTGCCGGTGATGTCAAAGGTCAGAACCAGTTCAAGAAACTCCATGTCGTAATCGACAGTCTGCAAGGTGACGCGGCCGTTCTTTGACTTCGTTTCAAACTGGAGCGCGAACTCATTCATGTCGCTGCTTTGGATCGTCAGGTCGCCGTTCGTGATTTCACGCGGCGTTTCAGATTCAACCATGTTAAGGACAGAATCGAACGTGCCGTTGTTTCCATCCATGGCGTACACGTTAGCATAATGCACGAACTTGCTGTCGATGGTGACGTACCAATCTAGAATCACGTTGTGGCTGACGTCAATTTGGGTGCGGGTGAAGAGGTCGATGTCGTCGATTTTCGTGAGTGATTTGTCCAGGGCGTTGACGTGATAACCGACGAGCGTAACTGCCTCAACGTATTCGCAGTTCGTCAGGTAGTCACTGATCATGTTGTATTCGTTTTGGGTGGTGCGAAAGATCAGAAGGTCGTCGCTGAACTCAATCTTAGATGCACCGTAGTGTTTTACGGTCTCAGCGACAGTCAACATCACTGTTTCGGTGACGTCGCTTTCCGTTTGACTGCCGAAACCGTAGATGGGTGTGCGAAAGGGCACGCCGCAGTCACTCACGATTTGCGACAGTGCGTTTTTGAAATCCTCAGAAAGTTTGATGGGTTGGTTCATGTTGTGCTCCATGTGTTCAGTATTGACCATCGTCAGGTTCAGTCGCTTGACTCGCTTCGTCCTCAATTTGTCGCTTGATGGCTTCTTTTTCGTCTTGCGTGAAGCGACAGACGTTTTCCCACACCCACTCACGGCTGTAGAACGTGCCGACTTTGTCCCCCAGTCGATCAAGCATCTCCAATTGATTATTTATTCGTTCGGCGGATTTCCATTCGGCGAACAAGTTGTCCTCTGTGAAGACCCAGAAATACGACTGCCGCACCATTGCCCACTCGTCCGCTTTAATGATGCCGCGCAAAATGAGTTGACGCTTCAGCAGCTCGTCGAAGAAAATCATAAAGCGGTTGCGTAGCTGATTGACAAATTTGTTGAAGCGATATTCGTCACGCTGGATGGACGTGCCCTTGCCAAAGTCAAAATTAGATTCTGGCACAAAGCGACTCTTCGGAACATGCAAAGCCGACAGCAATTGGTCTTTGCAATATTCAACCTCATCCAGAATGCTTTGGTCGCTTTGGCCGTCGATGGTTTGAATTTCCGTCGTTTTGTCGCCGCCGCTTCGTGGAATGAAGTAGTCGTGCAAGATACCGAGGACATGTGAATCGCCGTTAACAGTGCCCGTCTGGCGGTTGTAGTTGACATCAATCTTCATGTTGTCGCGAAACTGTTTCATGTGTGCTTCGGCTTTCGTGGGCGGCACCTTACTGACATCAAGATAGAATGCCCGACGCATGGGTGCGCGAACGATGCGAAAGATCAGCATGGACTCTTCCATCATCTTTAGGTTGTTGTGTGGAATGACCGCAGTCTCAAGCCACCCGATGGTTTTGTTGTTTTTGGCGTCGCGCTTGCCGCTTGTAACCTCAATGACAGCATCATCTGACAGCATCACGGACGATGGGTAGATGTCGCCCTCAAGGTGAACTTGTGTGAAGTCGCCTGTGTAAGATTCGTTCGTGTAGACGTAAACTTCTTTCACTGCGTTTAAGTCGACGACGCCGTCTTTGTCTGCCTTTGGAATAAATTTCACTTTTCGGACTTTGAGCGGGTCGAGCATCACCACGTCCTGTACGCCGCCCTTTTCGTTTTCCTTGTCGACGATGACGTGGAAAATGACTTTTGAATCTACATAGAAGTTCTCAAACCAAACCAAGCTGTTGTCTTCAAAGTTGATCTTGTGGTAAAGCTCATTCACTGTCTCAACGATCTTTTCGCGCGTCTTTTCACCGATGGGTGAGTTTTCACTTTCGTAGAAGTCAATCACGAACGCGCGTTTGTTGTGCTCATTGAACACGAAGCTCTCATTCTTGATTTCAGTGATGGCTTGTGAGACGTATGGGTTGATCGCGATGTTTCGGTACGACAGGATCTTTTGGCTGTCGGTTTCAATGCCCATCACTGGAATTTGTGTGCTGTCGCTCATGCCGCTGATGGACGAGACGTTCAAAGCATCCTGATCAATCGCAGCATTGACGAAGGTTTTTAGGGCCGGCCCATTTCGCTTAGAAGCCAGCCCCTTGAGTGAAAATAGCGGACGCATGTTGTTTTCCCATTTTAGAAATGCTTCAAATACTTAATCAAAAAAAGCCCCACAAGAAGTGAGGCAGTTGTTGGGCTCAGTGGCGATTGCTGGCAATCATTCGCGTTTTACGACCAGGGTAGGGTTGTTCGTGTATGCGCGTGCCATCAGAATAACGAGCGGCAATACAAGCATGATCACGCGCTTTAAAGCCCCATCCGGAATCACTTCGTTCAAGGCGGGGATGTAGGGCTCCAGTCCGATGACGAACAGCACGACAGACGACCAGAAAATCTTTGACTGCCAGAAATACTTTGATGTGGTGGGCGCTGTGTCGTGCGGTTCTTGTTTTTGGGTGTCGTTGTCAATGTCCATTTAGCGTTCCTCTGGTGTCCTGTGGTGGGGGAATGTGCTCGCGTCACTTGGATTGTACTTAGCGCGTCGCGTGCAATTTGCCCCCTTTACCTTAAATAGATTCTAACTGATGGAGGGCTTGATATGTGTGTGACTGTGGCAATGTTGCTTCCGCGTGACAAGGTGACGGGTGAACCTACACCCGATGCCAAATGGCGCCTTGCGAAGATTCGTGATCGTGCATACGAACCCACCTACCGCGTTAAACGCTACACGGTTAAAGAGGTTGGGTGTAGCCAGTTGTTTTTGGTTGACACGGACAGCGACTGGACCGAAGGGCTGTCGGTTGACTCAAAGGGCAATTTCCTGTCTATCGTGAATTCGGCGCTGAACAATAGCTTTGACAAGAAAGACAACGGAACGAAAGCCAAAACCACAAGCGGCGTCAGTAACAACGGCAAAGTGTTGCGCAAGGCACTGAAGTCACATAACGTGGACGAAGCAGTTAAGATCATCAAGGAAAATGCCATTGATGGGTGTTCGCTCATCACGGACGGAAACAAGCTCGTGGTGGTCGAATGCACGCTGCCCAGCGAAGTCAAAGAAAAGTATCGCAAGATGAAAGGTGGCAATCGCTTTGACGATGTGGTACCGCCCAGCGAATACAAGATCGTCGTCAAAGAGATCAAGAAAGACACCCTAGTCGTTCGCACCAATCACGGCGTGTTTGATGTGTCATTTGGCTATCAACCCAAGGACGGCGAATCGTACCAATCGTCAAAGAAACGCTTGCAATACGCCACAGACGCACTTAACAAGCGAGTGTTTGAGCCGCTAGACCTCATCACGACACTCTCAAAGCTCTCAAGTGACGACGTCGACGAAAACCCGTTCTATCGACCCATCCGCAAAGACACTGATATCTTTTCAACCACCGTAATTCAAACAGACCCATCGGGCACGATGATTGTCAAGCCCATCAAGTGCAAATTTGACATCGGCAATGCCCTGAACTTGATTTCAAACGAATACCTCACTCACATGGTGATCTTGCCTATGGGCAGTAAGCTATTTGAATCGTTCGGTGAGTTTCTGAACTACCAGAATCTAAAATCACTCAAGTGAAACGTCACTCAAAACAAACCCCACTTTGCGTGGGGTTTTTAACGGCTGGACGTTTAGCAGGTGGCCCGCTGAATGACGAGCTCACCGGCAGCGATTTTAGGTGCCCCGTCGCCGGCTGTGATGGTTTTGGTTGTGGCAATGTTCGTCACCCAAAGCAAGTTGCCGCCGGTCGCTGCATCAAAGATCCCGCCGGCAACAATGGAGCCCCAGCTTTGGGTTCCGGGCACAGGAAAGACGAGGTCCTTCTTGTTTTTGTATTGCATGTCCACGCCAATGGGTCCATCCCAATCTGCGGTGGTACAGGGGATCGCTACTCGTGCGTATGCGGTGGCGGCGTTTTGTACAACCTCGGTTCCAGCCGCCGCAGCCGACAGACCCGGTGCCGCAGTGAACAGTCCAACGTACAGGGTAGTGGCGGGCGTAAACGATTGCTGCAACAGAATCATCTCAAGAATCTTCTTCTGCAGGTAATCGGTATTGGTTGAACCGGCCATTTCAAAATCTCCGTTGTGTTAACGTGTTTGCTAGTTTAGTGAGATCATCGAGGCGTTGATCTTACACTGTCCGCCAGATTGAAGTCGGTAGCTGCCGCTTCTGATCTGTACTGCGCCGCCGATTTTGTAGTTGGCGGACTGGGCTTGGATGTTGTAGTTTGCGCACTTGATGTTGAAGTTTCCATCAACCGTCAGGGTGTAGTTGCCTTTGATGACTTCATTGACGCTGCCGCCCACGAACACGGTTTTGTCGTTGGCCACTAGGTCATATAGGCCTTTGTTTGATTTGCGCATCACAGTACCGTCTGGCATAAACTCATAAGTTGATCCGCTCGTGTGGGTGATCGACAGTCGCTCACTGCCTTTGGTGTCGTCCACTTCAATCAAGTGACCGGTGGGCGTCTGTAGAACCTTGTTGTGTGGGTACTTTGGGTTGCCGCCACTCACCGGTTCACCCGTTAGCTTGCTTTTGGCAGTGCGCGGCGCTTGGGTTACGGGGCTTAAGTCGTTGACGTTTTCACTCTTTGCGTTAAACGTGAACATCACGAAAGGGGCTTGTTTAAGCGGGCCGTCCATGTAGAAGCCGATGACTTGTGTACCAACCACCAAGCCGTGTGAAACCGATGCGCCTTTTAGTGATGCTGCAAAGGTTCCACTAGACACAAGCGCCCAGTGCAAATCGTCTTTTTGGATTGAAGTGTCGCCGTCGGTGTCGCCGTGTGTCTTGACGCGGACGCGACCGAGCTTTTGTGGATCGTCCACGTCAACGACTTCACCCGTGAACCAAAAGAATTGTCCTTCATTGACTGCCATGTGTTGTCACTCGCTTTGGATAGGTTCAAACGCCCGTTTGACAAGCTCAACCGTCACCAAATATCGCTGGGCGTTCAGATTGTGTTTAATGCCGGTGATGATGTATTTCCCACTGCGTTTTCTGTCGTGTGGGTAGATGTTCAGATCATCGTCGTGGTTTGGGTTTGGAAGCAGTAGCTCAGCCGCACAACCGATCTTTGAGAATATTTCGGCAGTGCCCTCGCACTGCAAAATGACCTTTTCTTGTTCAAGGCGAAGCAATGACATCTTGCGCGAGCTGCCCCACGCGGTGACGTCTTTGTTTTGGTGTGCGTCGTTGACAGCGTGTCGTGAAATGCTTGCGTTCTTTTGGTTTTTGAACACCTCACCATCAGAGAGTGATTTGTTGTCTGTGTCGTTCTTGCTTACAGTTGAGGTGAATTTCTTATTGACGGCGTCATAAACCATCACCGTATTTTCATAGAAGCCCTGTGACAAGTTCAATGCGCCGTCAAAGTGGTCAATCTTAAAGTCTAGAATGTTGTATGGGTATCGCGAGGCTGTGGTGCCGTTGGGCAGTTGCATGAACGTGATGCCGCTGTCTCGCTCAAGCATCGTTTGCATACTGATACAGGTGAATTCGTTGTTGTCGCTTTGGTAGAACAGATAGTCGGCGACTCCGTTGTAGTGCGTGTGGCGCAAGATTTCACTGATGGCTATGAAAGGCGATTTGTTGCTCACGTTGATGTGTACTTTGCTTGTGCTTTGCTTTTCACAGACGAGCGTGTATCCGCTAAACGACTCTTTGACGATTTCTGCGACAGCTGCCGTGCCCTCGTTCTTCAGTGATTTGATAAGTCGCGTCGTGGCGTTGTCGATGAATGCGCTTGACGCCACGTGTACTGTGTAGAGGTAGCTTTGCTGGGTCACTTGAACCTTGTTGCCCACCTTGTACACGACGAACTGGACTGAGACGTCTTTGTAGCCTTTGATGTCGACGTGTTCTTTTGTGAAGAAGATTTCAATCTTGCTGCCCTTGCGCAAGTTAATCGTGTTGATGAGGTCGGTTGAATCCATGATCGTTAGGGTGCCGCTGAACACGGGCGTGGTGATTGTCTGGAAGAATTCAATGTTGACGACGTGAAGCGTGATGTGGTGCTCGCCGTCAATCGTCACACGCAAGTCTTGAAGCAGGCCGCGCATTTAGGCACCTCCATTCAAAGTCAGAGTATTTGACTTCTCATACGCCTTTAGAAAGTTCATCAGCAAGTCAGGCGGCAGGATGTAGATCGTTCGCCGCGCTTCGTTCTTGTGGAATTCGTAATCGGCATACGTCACGATTCTGATGTTGTTGGGCAGTGCTTGATTGTTTTGCAAGCGTTGACGCAGTATCTTGTCCTCGCTGTCTGTGACGTAGTTCTTCGTGACCGTGTTCAAGAAACGGTATGGGTCAAACTGATGTTCGCCGTATTTGTAGCGACAAAACTTCTCAAGTTTTTGTTGGCCCATGTACCAGTCGGTGTGGTAATTCACCACGCCGTTAATCAAGCAATTGACCCAGAAGTATTTCGAATTGCCGTACAAGTCAAGCGCAAGCTTCATGGGCGTTTCGCCGCTGAGCTCAAAGACAATCAAGTTCTCAGGTCGAACGATACGCGACAGATCGACGATGCGAAAGATGTTCGTGTAGGTGACGTCGTCTAGCAGTAACTTCTTTTTCGGGTAGAGTATGTCCACCTTAGTAACCCTCCTCTACTTTTTGCGACAGCACGAGGTCGTTCTCAGTGATGGACATCGTGATTTGAACTGAGAGTGGCGCCCCGGTGCGAAACTGGGTCGATGGGTACTGGATCTGTAGGTTGTCGAGGTTGGCGTTTGTGATCTTCGGGTAGAAGGGATTTGTCTTGCCGTTGAAGAAGAACATCACTTCAACACACGGGGGCGCTTTCATGAAAAGCATGTTTTGACCCATGAGCGGCAGTGAGTTGGCCCGCAGCGCCTTCACGATTTCGTTGATGGTTTGGGTGTCTTTTTCACTGAACGCCACCAAGTTGAACGTGAATGAGAACGTTCGCAACCCGACGCCCTTAAAGATGTTCGTCAGATACGGGTTGCGCACAAAACCCTTTTCGTAGCTCATGAGACTCGCTGCTGAGACGTTGCCGCCCAGTGTCTGTACGAACTTTGATTTTAGTCCGTAGTGGAGATTATTGGCCATGGTCATCATGACTTCGTCGCTTAGCTGACCGGTCGTTTGCCCGCCCATGGTCACGTTGCCGTCTTTGCCGACCTGGATACCTGAAATGGCATTCCCAGACAAGCCGATGCCTTCGGTGTCAAATGTCACAGTGTTTGGGATTGTGATGTCGTCTGGCATCGGCAGTCGGATGGTTTTTAGGATGCGCGGTTTGTTGCCCTCTGTTGTGACGTTCTTTGATCCGCTACAGCGTTCAACGAAAGAGATGCGAATGTATGCTGGGTTCACGTTGCCGTTTGACAAGTTTGGGGGATACTGAAGCGCCGCGCCGTCGTTTGCGTTGCTAACCGCGGCGCCCTTGACTTCAGCGGCGGACGGCGCACTGCTACCGCTTTGGCCAAAGCCCAGCTTTTCAACGAGTGAACCTGCTGCTGATTTGACTCTATCCATAAAAATCATTGCGATTTTCCTAAGTATTGTGTCTGATATTTAAGGTCAAACTGGGTAAAAAGATGATTAAAAAGTTCCCAAAGGTGCGTCAATTCAGACCCAAGAACCCACAAAAGTATTTCGGCACCACCCACAACATCTACGCTAGGAGCATGTGGGAAGTCAAAATGATGCACTGGTGCGACAATGAGCCGTCGGTCATCAAATGGAACAGCGAGGACTTCGTGGTGCCCTACTACAGCAAAAGCGAAGCCAAGTGGCGCAATTACCACATCGACTTTTATATTGAATACAAGTCCGCCAACGGGTCGATCAAAAAGGCACTGATTGAGATCAAGCCCTACTGCCAAACAGTGGCCCCAAAGTTAGGACGACGCAAAAGCGAGCAGTCGTACTTGAAAGAGAGGCTCGCGTATCAGGTGAATTTAGATAAGTGGGAAGCCGCATGGGACTACGCGCAAGCACGGGGCATGGAGTTTCTGATATTCGACGAATATGATCTTGGATTGAAGCCCATACCTAAGGGAGGTAAAAAATGATCTCACCCAAGGGAGGTAAAAAATGATCTCGCAGTATAACGTCAAACCACGGCCCATCGACGAGCCAACCGGCGAACAGTTCTTCAAGCGAATCTTTGAATCGCGCTTGCACGGCACACCGGTTCCCGATGGCGTGGTTGAAGCACAGGCGCTGAAGTATCCGCCTTTAGGTGAACTCGTCGCCTTTCGCTACGACCCAAAGTATAAAGAGTCTTTGCCGGTATACGACACCCTGCCGCTCGTCCTTGTTCTGTCGGTGAAGCGAACCCACTTCTACGGAATCAATCTCCACTACATCAGACCCAGCATCCGCAAAAAGATCATGGAGCGTTTACTGAAGGCGAAGCTTGCAAGCGGCGACAACCAGCTCCTGTACATCCAAAAGATCGCGCCGGTGCTGAACATGCTATCGCAGCACACACCCTTCGCGCCCTACTTTAGAAACTACCTCCCTGAGCAGCTTCGAAGCAAGATCGCAGTGATTGGTCAAGATCACTGGAAGGCCGTTAGCGAAATGCCGCTACAGAACTTCAAGAAAGTAAAAGAAAACACGGTATGGAGCACAAGATGAGTTTCTTAGATAAACTTGAGGGCAAGGTGGGTAGCCTGACGGGCAAGATTGGCGCATTCAACGACAAAATCAATCGCGAGATTGAACGTGTTGCCGATGAAGTGACCAAGATTGGCGACAAAGCCACGCAAATCAGCGACGACATTGACCGCGAGTTCCAGCGCATTGACGACCTGTCAAGTGCAGTGGGTGATGTCGTGGGCACTGTTCGTGGGGTTGTGTCGGGGTACAAGGAAGGCGGGGTGATGGGTGCGCTGGACGCGCTAACAAACGGCTCCATCGTGAACCTCTCAAATCTACTGAATGGGTTGGGCACAAGATCAACCGACCCCTTTAAGACAACCGGCAAAGCAAACATCCACGAGCTCATGAACACGCTCGTCAGTGGCGTGGCGCGACCCAACCGCTATGAGATCAATTTCCACTTACCCAAGGGGATCAAAGCCCCACTTGGCGTGATGGACAGCCGCGTGTCAAAAACAAAGCAAATGGAAAAGCAGTTCAACGACAAGCGGGCAGTCTCAATGAAAGCTCACACGTTAATGGTGCCGGCCAAGGCACTGCCCACCATGAATCAAAAATACAACAACCTGACGTTCAAGATCGTCGGCGGCGCGATTGAGTATGAGATGGTCACAGTCTCCTTTTTCATGAACGGTCAAGTGGACGTGCGCAAATACTTTGATCTGTGGCAGAACATCTGCTTCAACCAAAGCAACGGCACCGCGAACTTCTACGACGAGTACGTCAGTGACATTGAAGTCTTGATTGAAGATGTTTCTGGGCGCGGCGTTTATCGACTCGTGCTTATTGAGGCGTTTCCTGTTAATGTGTCGGCGCTTGAACTCACGGCGAGTGGCGACAACCAGTTCCTAAACCAATCGGTCACGTTCGCTTACAAGTATGCCGTGTCCAGCGACAGCAACGAAGTCATCAACCGTTTCAAGTAAGGATTTCAAAGTGTGGTCATTTAAGGGTCAACCGTTCACAAGCGAACACCTCGCACAGTACAAAAGCGCGTTTGGTTTCGTGTACTTGATTGAGTGCGAGGGTTTGCTGTACGTCGGGCAGAAACTCTTCTACGGCACGAAGACAGTCACCAAGAACAAAGTCGCCAAGAAAGTCAAGTGTGAAAGCGACTGGGTGCGTTACGTCAGTTCAAGTGAAATCATCAAAGAAAAAGTCAAAAGCGGCGCCGCGATTAAGAAAACGATCTTGTACATCACGAGCTGCAAAGGGCAGTCCAATTACATTGAGACGCGGCTGCAAATGGACTTGCGAGTGCTTGAGCAACCGCAAGTCTTCTTGAACAAGATTATGAACTTTCGCTGCCACCACACGCATGTAAAACTTCACACGTTGGTTGACAGCGACGAAGTGACAGTGAATGACCTAAAATCACGCTACAGCCCATCAAACTGAGTCACTCGCCACGCGGTCGAGCATATAGGCGGTCGCGTAGTTGGGATCGTTCAGCATCCGCAGGAACTCGTCGCCGCCAATCGACCCGTCCACAAAAAGATTCAAACCGAGCATGAAATGCAGGGGCGGTTCGCCGTTCACTGCACGATACTCACTCAGAATTCGGTTAGCCTCAAACTGACGTTCGGCGATGATTTGATCGTGTACAGCATTTTCTTTCACGGACGTGTAGAGGCTGTAGGCATCGTAGATCCAAATGGATGTGTAAGCAAAGCAAATGACCATCAGACCGTACTGATCGGTTCCCCACAAGCTACAAACCCAGAAAACCTGACTGGTCAAACCCGACACCGGCGCTGCCACGCGCCACCCTGGACGTTCGGTTGTAGTACACCACAAAGCGAACACGCCGGTAACCGCAATCAGAAATTGCAGAATCATCATTCCAGTGAATGAGAACATGTAAACAGCCTACCCTTCAGTTGTGTGTGGGATAGTTTAGTGGCGTTTTGATGTCCTTCACGCGGGTTAGTGCTTCAGTTGGGTGAAACCACACTTGTGTGAGTACGCTCAGGGCAGTTTGCTGGCAATCTCGTGGCGTCTAAGGCGCTTCATTTTAGTTGATGGTACATAGCCACCACAATCGGCTTTAACGTGCCGCTGTGCGCGTGAGATTGGCGTTAAGCAATTTGACACTCAAACAAAAGGGCGACTTCTGTCACCCAATTGCTTCGCGTTGTACGTTGCTTTGCTGTGCTGTTGCTTGCGCGTCAAGTCACAGCCACGCATCTCAGGTTCTTGACGATGACGGGCTTGCTTGTGTTCAAGGCGTGGCTCACGAACTTGACCTTGAACCAGTTGAACTCAATCGGCGTGTACCCACTTGCACTGTTCAGCGACAGTGTGTACTCGTGAAAGTCGTTCAGGTGCCGGCTGTTGACTTTGTTGGTGGGCAGCTTGATCCACGGTTTGTTAGCGTAGTCCAAGTCACCGGCTGAGGCCACTTTCACGTAGATGTCAAAATCCGCGTCGACGTCTTTGTACACGTCGCAATAGATTTTGAGGTCGCTTGCGGGGTTGTTCAGCAGAACGTCGTTCGTGAAGTATTTGTGGCTGCCGCTTGCGTTGTTCTGGGTCTGTGGCACAAAGCGGTTGGCAGCGTTGGGCGCGACGTTCATCTTTTCAGCCGTGAACGGATAGCAGCGATTTGATACCAGCGTCGCGGACACGGTGTCGCAGTTGATCACAGGCGAAAGCAGGTTCGTTTGTGACGCGAACTCCATCGTGACAGTGAGCGACTTGTTTGCGCCAATGGCAGCCACTTCACCGCCGTTGCTGTACACTACGTTCGGCGCCGGCAGGTTGTGGTTTGTGTTGAGCGAAATGGGCTGCGGTGCTGTTGCTTGCACAGTTTCAGCATTGTGGCCCACCATGGTCAAAGTTGACGTCGTGTTGTATGCCAAGTGCTCGCACGAAACGTTGAATGTGTCGTATTTGCGGGCCACGTCCTTCACGCGGGTCACTTTACCGCCCGCCTTGATGGGTGCAGCGGTGTCGTTGAATGTGTAGTCCACTTCAACGATGACCGAGTCTGGACTGTCGACCCATTTCACTTGATGCGTGGTGTTGAACTTGTCCAGCATAGCACCGCCAATCTTCTCACCGGTCAACAGACTGTCGTAGATGGATGTCGTGACCGTGCCCAGCGATTCACCCAGAAGCAGCGTCCGCGGCTTGTTGATGCACAGCGCATCCAGCAAATCACTGTTCAGATCACGGTATGTGGCATCGCACTGGTATTGTGTGCCGGCGTTGATTGTGCCCACCACGTCCGTGAGTGTGATCTTATAGACGCCACTGACTCCAATTCGTTCAACGGTGCGCACTGTGCCGTTGCCGTGTACTGTCTTGAAGTAGTGCCCAATCTGGGGCGGCGTGTTGTTGGTGTTCTGGACATTGAACGACAAGCGGTCACACACACTCAGCTTGAACGTGTCGTTGACTTTGAGACCGTGGTCTGGAATGGTCACGCGAACCTTACTTGTCCCAAGCTCAAATTCAATCGGATCTTCTGGCAGCAGGACGTCGTCTGTTCCTGTGTTCTCAAAGGTGAACTTCGTGGTCAACGACTTGAAGTGCGCTTGGTACAGTGTGTGCTTGATGAATTCAAGTTGTTCGGCTGTCCAAGTCTCGCCGTTCAGTGAGCGAAACGACGTCCACAAGAGGGGCGGTTCCTCAACCACTTTGCCGTTGCCGCCCAGGATCTTATCGCCCAGGCGCGACACGAAGAGTCTAGTGTCGGGGCTGTGTCCACCCACCACAAAGCAGTACGACTTTGATTTGTCCACAAAGACGGGGATGTCAAAGACCACAGGGAATGCAGTGCGTCCGTCTGTGCTCACCGAGTTCGCCAGGATATTTGGGCTGTAGACTTTGCGTGCAAGTGCGTTGTTACTTGGGTAGCCGTTCACCATGTCGCGAATCTCAACCCACACGTTATCGCCCGTGACAGTATCAACCGACGCGAAATACAGATCAATTCGCGTGACGAAGCACGACTCGTCCACCTTGAATGCTTGTGCCAGCGGGTCACTTGAACGGAGTCCGCGGAACTCGTTGCTAAGGTTAACGGACATTGTCAACAAGTCAGGCTGGATCCAGATCCAGAACGGCGCGTTGCCCTCGCGCACCATGGTCGCGAAAGTGTCGTTCACCTTGCGACCGCTCTCATACCAGGTACTGAAGTTCTCAGACGGTGAACCTGCTTGCTTGACGCGGCAGCTGGCGCCGTTCTGGATCACATCAAGCCAATCGGCAGTTGGGGTGGGTGCGCCTGAGACATAAGTGTACATGTTCCGTCGCGGACCTGAGATCTTAACCGACCAAGTGTCGTCACCGACCTTGTTGCGTCTCACTCGTCCGTTTTGTGTATCTTCACGTCCGCCGATGAAATAGCCGTATTTCAGATTGTAGAAAGCTTCGCCGTTCGTTTGAACGTAGGCGTCAAATTCACCTTCTTGAAGCGATCTAAGTTCGCGTTCACTCAGTGTGAAGTCGTTGTTGAAGTAAACGGCCCATCTGCCGTTTTCGTACTTTTTCTGTGATGGACCCAAGTTAGCCCACAGCGGAGCTTGTGGATCTTGTGCGGGCGGGGGCGGTACTGGAACAACCACTGTCGCCGGAACGGGTGCGGGCGGCGGCGCAACGGGTGCGGCTTTGACTTCAGCAGCGGGCGGCATCACCACAGTAACCGGCAGCGCCACGGTTTGTTCACGGGTGACTTTGGTCACTGTGCGGTTGTCTGTGTAAGTCGTCTGAACCGCAAGCGGCGTCACGATGTTTAGGGTTGAACTTTGTTTTGTTTGCGCAATGCCGCCGCCAAAGTAAGTGGATTCAGCGTACGTTGTGTGTGCGCTCGTGTCGTTGGTCAAGTTCTCGCTGTCAATCAGTACGAACTTGCGATCGCCGGTGAAGAACACGCCGTTGGGCAAATGGAACTCGCCCACGACTTCACCGTTATCGTCAACGACAAGCGGCGACAAACCGACAATGGCCAACCTTGGGTCACCGCTTGGAACTTGTGCCAGCGGGCGGCAGTATTGATCGACATTGACGCCATCGAAAAATGCGTGGACTTGCGATCGCGGTTTCATGTGTGTGGCTGCAAAGCGAATCACTGCCTCACGCATATAGGGGATCATCTTCACGTCTTTCACCACGTCGTCCACACTGAACTTTTCTGTGCGCGAGTCAATGGTGGTTGTGGTTCGTGAACGCGATTGCGACGTGACGGACGTTGTGGTTACGATGGAGTTCTTGTTGCCCAGGACACGGGTGTCAGAAACCTCGTCCTTGCCGGTAGTGTCCTCGCGTAGTGTGGTCGTGTTGACGTCAACCCACTGAGACCAATCACTTTGCATCAGGTTTTGCGTGTTGGCCACGCGCCGCAAGGCATCCACGCCCGCGTCAATGTTTGAAACAATGTGCGGCAGCTTCTGGGTGTCGCTCCAAGTGTCGACGTTTGGCGTCAACACCATCGTGCCCTTGCGAACAGGAACGAGGTATGGGTTGATGCTCACTGTCTTTGTGGCGTAGGGGTTGCCGCTGAATTCAACCTCATCGTAATCACCCAAAGCGATGCCGCCAAACACCCGAATGTTTTGTGACTTCTGGGCGTTTAGTGTCATCGGCTGGTGGTACATGGCAAACGGCGGTCGCATTTCACCGCGCTCGCGATCTATGCAGGCTGCGTATTCGCTGTGGGTGATGTCACAGGCTTGGAAGTTCTTGAACCCATCAACGATGAATCCGTTCTTGTACCGATTTAGACCATTCTCGTCTGTGATGGACATGTTGACGGTGTCGCTTTCAAGTGCGTTCAGTGCTGTGTAATATTCAAGTTTGCTGATGCGGTTATCAAACGCGGCAATCTGCTTCATGGTGAAGCGGCGGTTGTCGATGAACTTCGTCCGGACGCTGTTTGCGGCGCTAAAGGTGAAGGCACCCAAGTAGATCTCATAAAGCGCCATGGCGCCCTCATCTACCACCGGTGGCGTCGGATTGATTGCCGGCACGCCACGCTTCACTGTGATCTTCTGGTCTTTCGTGATTTGCATGAGATCAGCGCGGGCCAAGTAGTATTCAATGTCGCTAACAAATGAGCTGCCTTGGAGCGGAACGCTAACCGACTCAAATTGTCCGTTGATGTACAGCGGCCTAAAGTCAACGAAAGTCACGTCCGCTTTAAACTGGTCATTTTGGAAAATGACGTATTCCATGAGTTCGCTGTAAGTGATGATGTTTTGTTCAACCAAACTCATGTAGCTGTCGATCGTGAAATAGCCCTGGGTGCCGCTGTGGTCGAAGTAGTCAAAGGTCACTCGCAGTGAAAAGTTTCCACTGAGCGGGCCGTGTGTTTTCACACGCTGCAAAGTGTCCACGCCGTAATAGAAAGGCGTGTCGCCTCTCACGTGTTTGAACTGATCCATCACATCAATCGGAACAAAGTTCACATTGTTGTCTTCAATCAAGCTAATTGACTTGATTTTGAACACGTCCGCTTTTTGCAAGTTAATGGCGTCGCCGATGTTTTTGGTATCGTCGTATGGGAATGTCGCTGTTGACGTCACCAGTGTCTTGGTCTTTTCAGTCTGGTTGTACTTTTCAACTGTGGCGTGATAGACGACAGATGCGTGCGGGGTCAAGCCGGTGATTTTAAGTGTGTTGTCCACGATGCTGATTTGTGATGGCGTGATGTTGACGGTGGCGCCGTCCACGTTCAGAAAGTTGTTGCTGTCGTTGTGCGCTTGGAAGGATTCAAGTGGCGTGCTCGTGAATGTGATCACGCCGCTGGCGTCGGTCGTGCCTTTGTACTTCCGCCGCAGCTGGACTTGGATGCTGCCGCGCGTGCTGTCGTCGATTGAACGCTGTGACTTCACCACGAGATCACTGCCCATGCTATAAAGCAGGCTGTCTTTGTCGGCGTTGTTCAGTACACACTTGCCGTCGGACAGGACTGCTTTGGCCACAAAGCGCCCACCCGTGCTCTTGACGCTGCGGATGTCGCTCACTTGCTTGCCTGTGTTCATGTTGATTTCATACAGGTACAGGGCGAAGCGATTGCTGTTCAGTCGCTGCTGGTCGATCACTTTAAGCGTGCCCACGACGTTGCCGCTGGGCTGGTTCGTTGCGGTGTCGTAATTGTCGTAGGCAGTCAGGATGGTTTGATCTAGGATGTCGTTGCTTGCGGCACTGCTGACCAGCAAATCGTTGCTCACGACATCCACTTCAATATAGCGAAACGGCATCAGTCGCGTGGTTTGGTGTCGGCGTTTCGCAGTGTCGCGAGCTTTGTCAATCATGATGGCGACTTTATCGCTCTCACTGACGCGGTATCCGCTGACGTAAGCGATACCTGGGTTAACTTCCGCGACGATTTGATCTTCACGTCCGTTTAGCATATACCCGAGACTGTCACTCTCGTGGCGTTTACGCGCTTCTAAGAACGTCGCCGTAAAAGGTGCCACCGTGAAGTTTCCGTTGGTCTCGTACGTTCGTCGTGCCATCTCGCGCATGATGTTGCCGTACTCGACATCTTCTTTTGAAAACGTCACTCGGTAGTTGGGCTGAACTTTGGCCAGCAGGATAAAACGCTCACCGTCATCGTCGTCGTATGAACGCTGCACGAGCTTCAGTTGAACGAAATACCTGTCGGCGCCGGGCGCGCCTTCGTTGGGCCACCCGAGTGAGTTGTCGTACAGCGATTCGTCCTGGGCCACCGTCACGACACTGTCGATGAAATCAAGACCCACTTTAAAACTGCGGGGCTCAAGTGGAATGTTGTTAGCATCAAACGTCATGTATTTGGTGATGATGATCTCTTGGCGCTTGACCGCAATGAACATCTGGTTGTAGTAAATCACACCCTCGTCAATCGTGTAGAACATGGTCTCGCCTGTGGGCGAAATTTCACCCACGGACGTTGAATTGACGCAAGTTGGGCAGCGAACTGTCCAGGTGTACAGGATGTTGCCAAACTCGTCACAAATCTGCAGATCCTCACCGTGCAGAAATGTCTTGACGTCACCGTTGTCGCCGCCCGCTTTAGTGTACTGCACGAACAGGGTGTCAGGGTCGCTGTCTACCGCGCGTGCAAATCCACTGTAAGTTGCTTCAACTTTTGACGTCACGCCAAACACGCGAATGATGCCCTCAGGCTCAACAATCGCATTGCCGTTGATGTCTTTGGCTTCAACGCGAACGTATGACTTTCGTGTGAATGCAGTGCGGCAGTTTGAAATCTTCGAACCGTTCTTGAACATGTGGTCGGCAAACGCACCAATCTCACTTTGAAAAATGGACTGGATTTGATTGAGTTCACGCGCCTGGATTGCGGCACCCGCCTTGAACAGAATTTTCTTGTAGTTCTTCGTGAAATCATGATCGTCGAAGTAGGGTGCGCTATTGAATTCCACGTTACTCTCCTGAAATGATGATTTTGAGTTGGTTCTGTGACTGGGCTTCTAGCACCACGTCATCAAACCACGCCACGCTATAAATCTCTGGGTTCTCACTGTCGTTCTTGCGCTTGTTGCCGATCGCTGCAAAGTTCAAGATATCGCCGTCTGTGACCTTGTCAAGAAATACAGTGAACAATAGCTTCAGTGGCTTCACGTCGTCGATAATATTAAACCCGATTCCGTTTTTGGGTTCCGTGATGACGTGGGTAGCAAATGAGTTGATGGACGGTGCCGGCACCAGCTTGAACCATGTGTAGCCGCTGCCGGGCGTGACGTTGATGCTGCCAACCGAACTGCCGACCAGTGTGGCGGTAACCGAAGCGCCGGTGCCGTCACCCACCACGTGGATCTTGCACTCGCTCAAGCCGCTGCCGCCGTTTAGCAGCGTTGCGTCAATCGAACCTTCATTGAGACTTGTGGTGAAGGTGGGTAGGGTGTGTGGGGTTTCCATGTTGTCGCTGATCAAGAAGACGTCGCGGTTGCGATAATCGCTGCCACCCAAAGCGACTGTGATGTTCTTGACTTTACCGTCCGTGCCCTCGTCGTAGACGAACGTAGCATTGCGGCCGTATTGACTGTAGACCGTGTGCCGCAGTGTGTTCGTGAAGTTCAGGGTGCTGGGTTGCGCGACGAGTGAAGCGATGGGGGTTTTGATGGGTACAGTTCCAGTGCTTCGCGGCAGCCGCAGATACTTCAATTCGCTTCTTGCGTAAATGCTGCACAAGTAGCGCCAGACGTACCCATCGTCTGTCTTGATGTTCAGCTTTGATTTTGAGTGTGGGGCTTCTGTTGATGGGTTGCCGCCGTTGTTGGACAAGCAAATGTAGATGTCATCGCCAGACAGGTAGTATGATTTTTCACTTGGGTAGGTATTCAGGACGTCGTTTGCCGTGTAGCGGTTGATGTCTACGGCAATTGACTTCGTGACGTTGCTGATGGGCGCATCATACTTGATGTTGTGAGTGTCAAAAGTGCCGTCACTGCTGTGTCCGAGATAAACAGTGACTGCACTGTTGTTTAGAATTGAATCAATTAATATCCGCTCCATCGCACTTCACTGCCGTTATAGAATCACTGGCAGTATTAAACTCGCACCAAATGGGCCTGATGTGAACGTAGTTGTAACCCATGCGTGCCAAATACCTTTCATAATCTTCTGCGAAAGTGTCGTATTTTGCTTCAGTGGTCAAGCTATACGAGTAATCGTGTAGGTGCCGGCTGTCCACCAAGTGGCAGCTAACTTCAAGCAAATGCCTGCTGTCTAGGGTATCACGCTTCGTGACGAACGGCGTCTTTTCAAATTGAATGACGGCGTCTTGTCCTTTTTCGGTGAAGTGGCGAACGCAAGCGACATCACTTGGGTTGTTGACGCCCATCGACGGCATCAGCGTCTTGAACTTTTTGATGGTGCCGATGTTGTGGTTGCCGCACTTTAGAAGGGCGCCGTTGCCGTTGCCGCTCTTGACAAACAAGTCAGGTTCGTCTTTGAAGTTGCTGCCCACGTGATCGACATAGACAGACACGATGCCGCCGTTGCTGTCAACCTCACGCACCCGCCCACTGAACCCGCCGTTAGGCTGGGTGAACACGCGATCGTTTACTGCGTAGCCTTCACCGGGCACTTCAACGTCCACTGTAAAGACTGAGCCGTAGTTCACATCGGTGACTTCGTACTCACCGGCCAGCAAAGCGTCGGTCGCCACAAAGCGATCGCCCACCGCGTAAAACTTACCACCGTTTTCAATCACCGGCTCGTCAAACCCCACGACAACCGACGGTGAAGCCCGATCGCTTTCACTCAGCAAGTCAACGCGCTCGTTCAATTTAAGGGCGTGGTCGTCGCCGGTATAGGTGACGTAGACGTACAGTTCACCGTCCTTGAAAAAAGGTACCGTGTCGTCAATTGAGCAGTTCAGTTGCGTTTCGTAGCTTGCAAAGCGACGCGGTTCTTCTGTCACGAAGTCAACCACTTTGAGCAGCGTGCTGTGGACAATCATGGCCGGCGCGTCACTCAGTTTTGACAAACTGTTCTTGGGTGTGTCCACCAAAACGTCTGTGTCGTGTACGAGCCTGAAAAACAACTTCACTGAGTTTTCACTGCCGCGCGTGCGCTTTAGCTCGTTCAGCAAAACAAGCGCCACGTCGGCGCTGATGTTTTTGTTCAGTTTGAAATTGAACCCAAGATCGCTCATGACAAGATCAAGTGCTGCCTGTGAATCTTCCATGGACGTGATGAATTGGCGATACTTGCTCAGCATCATGTAAGCATCGCTTTCATACAGCGTTTTGTAATAGTGCATGATGAAATCTATGAAGAGTGGGTAGTTCACTCTGATGTTTTCTGGGATCGTCGATTCAATGTCAAACAGCAATTCACTCGACAAAGACATCGCGTAGGGGTTTTTCATGATGTCCTCACTGTAGCGTGACGCTGGTGTTCTTGATGCGAAGGATGTTGCTCTTGCTGACACCAAGGTCGTTTGACAGCGTGGTGACTTTCAGCGTGAGGGTGCGCGAAATGGTGTTGTCGGGCACAAAAAGCGTCACCACGCCGCGATCGAAATCAACTGTCCCAAAGTTTCCGTTACTGACGACGCCGTTCACCACGAGCGAGATTGCCACTTTGCCGGATGCTGGATTCAGAACAGTGAAATACGCTTCGTTGTTGCCGTAAGTGAACACTTCACTCTTAAACGAACTCAAGTCGTTCTTGAAGTCAACGACGTAGTTTTGATTCAGCGAAGTGACTTTGACCGTGTGGCTCAGCGTGATGCGCGTGTTCACGCGATAGAGTATGTCGCCGTAGCCATCAAACACAGCCTTTTGGTAGCGTGAGAACGACAGCCCGGTGTCGAAGGTATTGAGTTCGTTTTTGCTGAACTCGTCGCTTCGCTTGATGATGTTGGTTCGAATGGTTTCGGCGTTGACGTCGCGACCTTCTTTCGTGCGCGTTGCGGTGATGTCAATGTCAAGGTCAATGTATTTTGGATCCACGAACACAATCGACTGACCCACAATGGCGTGGTTTTTTTGCAAGTAGTTTGCGATGGCGTCTTTGGCTGCGTTTGACAGCTTGTCGCTGCCTTTGGGCTTGATGGACATGAACAGTTTGCCGTACTGTGATGCGTCATTGTCTACAGTGTTGCTGTTTGATGCGCCACCCCAAACTGCAATCGAACCGATGTCCCCGAAGTTGTCCAGGACCGCGTACTTGTAGTCTTCTGGCGTCACTGCAACCGAGCTCACGCGATTGAAGTTCGTGAGGATCGTCCCAAGGACGTTGTAATCAACCGACGACTGTCCGCCGCTGGCCATGCTGAGTGTTTCAACTTGGGCTGTATAGTGACCGATGTCGTTGCTGTCGCTTGACGTCGCGATGATGGGTTCAAACACGAACGCGCTATTGGCGGCACTGCCGTTCGTGATGAAGTAAGTGACTTTGATGAGCTCGTCTAGTTGCGGCTGGTACCCAAACTGGTTGCCGCCAAAGAAGATGTGATAATGGCCTCCGATGAATTTCATGTAGTAGACGTTGTCGTCTTTGTTTGGGGCTGTGTTGTTGTATCGCGTGAACTTCGTGAACTTCTGTCCGCCGCCTTTGGCCACTTCAACGAACAAGTAATCGACCGCGATGTTGGTGTCGTCTAACATGTATGTGTAAGTCACTTCACCGGCAGCGCGAAACGTGGTTGACTTGAACGTGCCCTCATAAATTGAAATCTCACCGAACAGATCACCGTCGGCGTTGCGATCGGTCAATGTGTGCTGCTCTAGTGTGATGAAAGATACCCGTGTGTTGTCGGGTGTGGTAGATGCAAAAAGTGTGCCCAGCGGAATAGTGACATACTGTACTTGTGAGGTGCTTTTCGCGGTCACCTTAATTCGCGCCACGCTCGGATGTGCGTTCTTGATGAGGTAGCCGTGGCGCAGCGCATGGGCAACCAAACTGTCTGGATTGCTCGCGGTGCTGGGTACCATTTCGTTGAACAGCATCTTGATGAAGTAGATGTTGAAGTAAGTGTTCCTCGCCAGGATGTCAACCAAAGCGGACAAGTTGCTGCCCTCAAAGTTGTAGTCCTTGAACTTTTCATTGCCCTTAAAGCTCGCCACCAAGTATTGCTTAATTTCGTCGAAGTTGGCATCAAGTTGCATGGTCATTTGGCCCCGTATGAGTTGTCGAATGTCTTGACGACACCCGTCAAAGTGTCTGTGTACACAATATTGATGTCGATGCCGTTGCCGGTCAAAATCTGCACGTTCACGTCTTTTACTTTGATGCGCGGCTCGTGGTATTCAAGGACGTGGTGAATCTTTTGCTCAATCTCACCAAAGACCATCTGGTTCGCTTCTTCAAACAAGTAGTTTCGAATATTGAACCTGAGGACGTCGTTGAAAGCCAAGTCGTGAAGGTTTGTGGTAATCAGTCGACTGATGGCGTGCTTAACTGCGTCGTCGCCTTCAATCAAACCAATGTCTCCACCGGCAGTCTTGGCGAAAGACAAATCAATGTCACTTGACTTCATGGTCCCACCTTCACGTTGCGCGACGCGGTGATGATGATGCTGCTGCACTTCAGTCGCGTTGGGTCGCTGATGGCATCAAGTTTGCGTGCTGCGGGCTTGCCGTTGATGCGTACTGTCGCTGACCCAGTCACGGGGAAATCCGTGTGCTTCTTTTTGCCGAGCTTGTGTTGTTTAAAAGCGTCGCCTTTGCGCACTGCCCCTTTGCCGTTGATGCGAACATTGCCGCTACACGAGGACGCTTTCGTGGGCATGTACGGTCCATGGCCCATGTTCCAATCGCCTTTGCGTACTGCCCCAAGTCCCATTTTTACTTCCCCTTAGACTCACTCTCGCGTTGCTTGTTTTCGTATTGCTTGGCCAATTGTGGGTGCGCGGCTGTTTTCTTGTTGCGTAGCATCTTGCTGATGTCAATGCCCGCCACGTCATGTACCACGTTCACGACGATCTTTTCTTTCAATGAACACCACCCTTCACGTCACTTCACTCAGTGTTGCGTAGCTTGTTAGCCCCTCAAAACTATTAAGGAACAATTCGTCCAATGAATTTATCATATCTGAGAACGACTTCTCAAAGATGAACGTGGGATCAACTTCGTCTGTGTACTGTCCACCGATTAAGACTAGCGTTTGGCTTGCGATGCCCACTTTGGTTAAGTCAAGCGGCACTTCGTTGCCGTATTCGTCTAGCGGCAACAAAGGCGCGTCGTCCATCACTGCGGTGTCGTTGTCTGGCTGTGCATCTAGTTGTTCGTCGCCGTCTGTGGTGAAGTCACCCACCGTTTGCCCGTAAGCATCCAGCGGGCGAAGTTCACAAGTGAGTGTCGCGTCACCCACCACCCAGCGATTGATAAGGTCGTGGTCTACGCCCTGTGACAATATGTGCTCTAGGTTTTTCGTGACGTAAGTTTTGACATCAAACTCATCTACTGCCACGAACGGCACCACGAAAGCATCACTCTCGCTGACGAAGGGCACGTCAATGCTTTCGTAGCTGTTGTCGTCGTTGTCGCCTTTAAAGAAATCCGCACCCATGAAGTCGATCATGTTTTGTGCAAGCGCATCAACTGTGAGGACATCGCTGGTGATTGCGCCGTCACTGGCCCAGTTTTTAGCGCGATCTTGGCTGTTTGTGCCCAGGGTGGTAACATCATATGGGACAGGTACGTTGAGTGCTGATAACACGCGAGGATCCACGTTATCAGGCAATGTATACGCCTTCACAAAGTCAACCAGTCGCGTTTGAATGATGGGTGTGGATCCGCCCGGGTCACACAACGTGGTTTCGCGGTGAACGTGTACAGTCTCACGCTCGTAGTGGTATTCTGTGTGGGCTTCGCCGCTTGTGTGCTCGTGGATGGAGAGGCTGTTGTTGTTGTATAGCTGCAAGCAGAATCTTTTCGTGTCAAACCGTGATGGGTCGCTAAGCAGTGAAACCTTGACGGTGAAGTACCACTGAAGCGACAGCGCGAGCGTTTCGTTTTCAAGTGGAACCATCAAATTGGCACTGGGTATCTTAAGCAGACCCAGCGTATCAATGACAGGCACAGTGCCGCTCACGAGTCCCGCTTCATTGAATGTTAGCCCCGGCGGCAGTGAACCTTCGATGATTTCAAACTTCATGGGCTGGGTGCATTTGACTCTAGGCTTCACAACCTTCAAGCTAAACGACGACTGCGTGCCGCTTGCTGCAACCATCGGTATCGTGATGTCACTTCGGTAAATGAGCGTGCTCATGTTCAGTGTGAGGGCGTAAGACCCAATCAGTGTTCGCAAACAAATGTAATATTCGCCCCGCTGTAAAGTGGTCTGGAAGCCGCTCGTTTCTTTGAACGTGGTTGTGGTGATGATGCCCTTGCTAGCATTCAGCAGCGTGACAGAGACGTTCTTGAGGGGCGTGGTCGATGCGTTAAAGGTCAGCTTCACATACACGGTGAGTGAAGTCTCAAGCGAAAAGCTAAAGACGCGGTTGGCTGAAGCGTCCAGTGAAACTTCACCCGTGTAGTTGTTGGCGATGGGGGTTACGCTGCCGCCCTCAATCGTTTGCACACAAGTGGCCATTAAAAACACTCCGCGTCAATGTAGTGGGTAAAGGGCAAAGCCTCAACTGCCACGTCAAAGGTGTTGTTAAGATCTGGTGATCCGTCGCTAAGCGTCGCCACGTATTGGTTCGTCAGGCACAAGTCAGGGTCCGTGATGGCGACGTCGTATTCGGTGTCGATGCTAAACGTCATGGTGGACCCCATTGCGGCATAGTGTTTGTCACGAACGAAATCAAAGTAACTCTTGGTGCCCATGTGAGCATCAACATCAACACGAACCTGAGTTCGAAGTTGAAAATCTGATCGACTACCCTCAGCAGCTTTAAAAGCAAAGCGTTCGCGCCGAAGTATCATTTTCGCTTCATTTGCCGCGTACTGGTGAACGAACCTAAAGCCCTGGGCAGTGCTTAGGGTCAAGTGCGCTGCGTGTCCTACCGACGCCGTGTGTGCAAAAGTGTCTAGAGTGAAGTAGGGCTTTTTGGTTTCAATGACCACGTTGCCAAGTGTCAATGTTGCCCCGCGCGTCAGGTCTACGTTGTAGTGATGCGTCAGCGTCATCTTTGCAGACTGTCCGCTGTGCGCAAGCAATTCAATCGCCGCTTGTGGCTTTCTGTAGAGTTTTGATTCGTCGCCTGAAGCAAATTTGAACGACATGAAGCGAACCACCGACAGACGCATCGACGCGGCGCCAAAGTTTGTCTGGTTGCTGTTGTCGGCCATGTTGTAGTGGGTTGCTTGCGGCGTTGCTGGGTAAGTCGTGAGCTCAAAGTTGGCCCCATAGCGATTGCTGTCGTTGCCGTGTCGCAGATCAACATCAAACGAACGGTCGGTCAGGGGACAACAAGTGTTGTAGTTCAGGTCAATGTAGAGTGTTTTAAAGGTTCGGATGTGACTTGTGGTTTCAAACGACGCGACCATGGGCAGTTTAGCTGAGATCATGACCCGCAAATTGAATTCAGATGAACTGCCGTCTGTAACCGACTGCCCCAAAGTGACGGGCGGACGAAGTGTAAGGTTGGTTGAGGCGTGTTCACCGTGGAAGTAGTGCTCGGGGAAAGTCACTTCACTTGACAGCGAGAAGCTAACACAGGTACCCTCGCGACCTACGAAGCGATCGTTTTCTCTCAGGGCAGTGATCGACACAGACTCGCCGCTTAAGCCTTTTGCCTTAAGCCCGTAGCTGGGTGCTATGCGAGCGGCAGCAGCAAACGACATCAAGCCCTGGGTTTCAATGCGCCACGCATCACGCGACAACAGGTTCAAACTTGCGCGGTAACCGTCTTTGGCTGTTGTTGAGACCAGGATGTCTTTTGACAGCGACGCCGATGCTTTTTCACCGAGCGTGAAATCAAAGTGTACGCTTGAAGTTGGGTTGTCGGTGATCTTAAACGTGGCGGACGCGCCGTCGTGTGCAAGTGCGCTTAAGTGCGGTTCAATTGAGATTGTGGTGTGGGCGTACTCACCGCTTGCGGCAAGTGACTGCAAAGCAGCAGACCCAGGAACAGCAAGGCCATTGATGCGTGCGACGTGTCCATCTGATGCCGTGAGTGTCACGTGGGGCGATTGAGACAGTGCCAAGGACACAACATCGCCCACACAGGCAACGGTTTTCAAAGCAGCAGTCGCGACAAGTGTTGTTTGTGTGTGCGTGCCTGTGTAAGCGTCAAACTTAATCGTTTGGGCGGGCGGTTTGGTGATGGCGGCAGTAGATTGCTCCCCGTGGCTTAGTGCAAGCGACACGCCACACGCGCCCGCGACTCGCGCATAACTTGTGGTTGAATCAGACGCGGTCAACTTAAGCGTTTTCACAACGGGCTGGATAAGCGTGAAGTTCTGGGTACTTGACCCAAGTTGTGCGCTAGGCGAAAAATTGACCTGTATTGAAACGCGGGCGGTACTTGATTGCCCGTCATATACTTGCATCGGCAAGCGAGCGATGGGTGAAGTGTTCAGTGACAGTGTCGACTTCAAGCCGTCACTCACTTGTGTGCTAAGGTTGCGCTCGCGATAGATGTTGAAGCGCGATTGTGCGCCGTCAAACGCTTGCTGGGGCAGCTTGGTTGAGGGACCCGTCGATGGGTTAAAAACGAAGATGATTTCGCTGTCGTTTGGGTCGTGTGCGTCGCCGCCGGGCGTGAAGATAAAAACTATATCGCTGTGCTTAAAGCGGTTATTCTTGAAGTAAAACGTAATAAAACCGCTTTTATAGTCCGTCGACTCTGTGGGGTCGTCGCTGTAGGTGAAGATAAAAGTCAGGTCGTTGTCATTCACTTTTATCTTCACCTGTTTGATTTAGACGATGACACTCCGTACCGGGGCAGTAATTTGTGCGCCAGACTCAAGACTCACGGTGATATTTAAGTCGCGTTCAACGTCTTCGCGATGTGTGAAATGACCCGTGCTGTCTGGCTTCACTTTGTCTAGGTACTCACCTGAATTGTGATCGAAGAAAAACACGTTGGCAGTTTGCGGCTGGTTGTTTTCAAGTAACAAGCCCTGCACTGCAAACAAGGTTGGGTTCATGCACAGCGTATCCAGCAGCAGTGGATCTAAGGCTCGGTTGAAACTGTACAGGGCGACGAGCGTCACGTCGACGTCGTCAATTTCGTGTGTGGTGGACAGCAAGTGCGTTGACAAAGCACCGCTCATGTTGATGGGTGTGACGACGTCGATTGTCGCGGTGCGCTTGCTAAATGTTTCACCTGATGTTTCGTGGTACAGTGTGATCGTGAACAGGTTGTTCTTTTTTCGCAAGACCAGAACAGACGCCACGTCCGGTGTGAGTGTGATGCCCGTGTCGTTGATGTTGTTGTTCTGCCACAGCCTCACTTGACCGCCGTACAGTCCGATGGCAAGACCGTTAAACGGCTGTGAGCGATTCATGTCGCTGTAGATTATGAAGTTGTCGCCCCGCGCATACGAAAAGACGATGAACAGCGTCGCGTCGCCGCTGAAGTCTGTGAAGTTGTATCCGATGGGTGAGGCGCCTATGCTGCCGTCGGATGCGCTTACAAGGTGAACGCCGCCGCGCCCGATAAACTGCCGACCGTGCTTCAGGTAGTTGCTGAACTTCACAATCTGCGGCATGGTTTTGTAGTCAATCACAAAACTCCCACGATCACAGTTGACCACGCGCGACTTGCTGTTGCCAAAGTGTACTCGGTTATACGCGCCACTCAAGGCCATGAACGATTCAAACGACCAGCTCCTCACAAGAAGCATGAACTTTTCACTGGGCGTGAGTTCGCGATCAAACAGCGCCAGGTTGTTGATTCTGACGGGCAGGGTATCGTGATTTTCACCAAACCACGACTTTTGTCGCCGACCGAGCGTGAGCGTATTTGACACGAAGCCTGTGTCTGGTATGTATGGGTAAGCGACGCCGTCAAGCCAAAGTTCATTGTTTGCAAGGTACAGCGAATGGCCCACGTCACACGCAACAGGCAGCGTCAGGTTACCGCACTTGAGTGACACCCAGTTGCTGCCTTGTTCGGTTAGGGTGACGAGGGTGCCGAACATGTCAAATTGAGTGCTGCCGACCGTGTCCTCTAGCTTGACATCAGACAGTGAAATGGGCGTTTTTAGTGTCAATTCGACATAAAAATAGTCGCCCTTCACGACAAGCCTGTTTTCGTTGCACCCAAGTGTTCTTTTAACGCCGTTGCTGTCTATCGTGTAGACGTTTTCGATTGTGTAGAAGTCGTCGTCGCAGTGGTATCTGATGTAGGTACATGTGAGGTCGCTCACTGTGATTTCAAAAAGGGTACTGGACACTTTCGCGACACTTATCTTTGGGTCGCTTGCGCTGTGCGTGAACGACCCGTCCTCGTTTAGCGTCACTGTGAACACTCGTGGGTGCTTGATTTGCGGGTCAAAGTTCATGACTGTGTGCTGGACAGTGAAGTCAAGCCCTTCAATGAAAACGCGGTAAGTGCCGCTCTCAGGTATAGTGATTTGAAAAGTGGCTGTGCCATCGGGCATCACAGGCACCGCATTTGCAGATCTGAACGACATGATCTCAACGTAGTTTGGGGGGCTGCCTGTGTAATAGCCGCTCGCGTCATACTCACACTCTATCGTCACGACGTCGTCGTACACGGTCGATTCTTTCTTAGCCAGAAAGTTGTACGTCGATTGACCGCTCTGGTACTTCAGGACAATCTTGCCGCCCGCAACCACGTCGAAGGGGTTGTTGTTTTCAATCACCCTGCCCTTGTTGTTCAAGCGAATGGCTTTCGCGTTTGATGAGCTGGACACCGCAAAGTTCATGAAAAGTTTTTGCTTGCTTGCTGCTGTGTATTCGTACCACCGTTTGTAGATGGTGGCGCTGCTGATCTCTGAACCCACGACGAGCGACGGTCGACACAGTGAATTGTTTTGGGCAGTGGCACCCAGCAGGGTTGGCACGTCCGACAATCCGCGATGCTGGACAAAGTGGCCTGTCAGATACTTGCTGCTGTCGTTCAAGTCAAATAACAGTACCGCGGGCGTTTCACTGTCAGGTTCGACGATCATATTCACTGCATCAAACAGAAACAGCGCCGTTGGACCCATCTCAACCAACGTGTCTTGGATGTTCTTCATTTTATCGCCTGGGTTGTGTCCTGTGAAGGGCGATTGCTGGCAATCTCGTGCGTTTTAAGGCGGTTGTACAGCTCACTCAGGTACAAGTCCTCCACCGCGCCGGTGAACGTGTCGTATACGCGCACTCTCGCGGTTCCAGTTAAACAGTTGACCGATTTTCCTCGAATGCCGCCGCCCTTGGTTGCGGAGGTTGAGATCTTCGATCCTTTCTTGCCCCCGTCCAGCAAAATGTCGCCCACGTTCCATCGGCGAACGCCAATCTGCAACCACCAGGGCAGACATTCATAAATCGTCTTGATGCGATCTAGAACTTCGGTTGCTTGCGCTTTCTTGTTGGCCAGGATGGCGATGGAGTAATCTTCATTGAACATGGCCAAGTGAAGCAGGTAGCCCGCCACGGTTGTCGTGTTGTGACTTAGGATTTCGTTCGTGTAGAACGTGTGCGGGGCAGCAATCTGCAAGTCGTACATGGGCACACGTTCACCCGTTTCAATCACGTGTGTGACCGTTGCGGTACCGCCGTTTACTTTGATGGTTTTATTCAGGGCGTCTTTGACTGCTACGGTGTCGCCGCTTGCGTCAATCAACAAGTGATCGTCTGCTGCGTACAAAAAGTGACCGGCGTCTGTCACCAGCACGTGAACCGTGTAGGGCACCGTCGTCATAATAGCTTGCACGTCAACGAACCCTTTGTCGGTTAGAACTTCGTAATCGTCAACGATCTGCATTTCGGTAAACTTGCGCACAGATACACTCCCAACAAAAAGCCCCGCTGTTGCGAGGCTTGTTTGTTACTTAACCGCGATTAGGCCAGCGGTTTAGTGTAGCGGCTGCGGACGTTGTTCACCGCGAAGGTGACGTTCACTTCAGCGACCTGATCGTTGCTGTCCCACGCCAGGGCAATTTCACCGACGTTTTTGGGATAGATGTCTGACAGCACGTAGATGGCTTCAAGCTCATCGTCACGACCGAGTGCCCGCACAGTAGCGGTGCCCATGTAGTTCGCAGGGTTCATGAGCGAACGGGAAGTCGTGTTTGTGTAAACACCCAACATCGCTTCCATCCAGAATTCAAACAGGCCGCGCGACTTGCCGTTTGAATCCATGATCAGCGTAACTTCCCAATCGTCCAGGGTGACGTCGCCGTTCACTTTCAGCTTGCGACCTTTGTACGGCAGTTCAATTTCACCGATTTGCATCGACGGAATTTTAGTGCCCTTGGCCATGAAAGACACGTGGTCTTTGATGGCTTGCAGGTTCGTGATGTTGTTGGCCTTGGCTCGGGTAGCGTCGGCGCCTTCAGGATAGATCTGCTCATTGGGCGTGTACTTGGTGATTTCATCAATCGCCTTTGGAAAGGTGAAGTTCACCTCATAGCGGTTTGGACGAAATCCTCCACCTGAAAGCTGGTTCAAGAATTTACCTACATCAGCGTTGCTGGACATTTAGCGTCCTCCTTTTTTCGTTAGTTACCCAGGACTTCGTCGAATGACTCGTTGGCACCCAATACACTGTACTTCAGCATGATCCATTGAATGGACTGGTAGGGCTTGAATGCGATATCACACACGAACCCGCCGGTCGAGACTGTGTACGCGTCGTTGTTTGATCCGTCACAGACCACGCGAAATGCTTGCAGGCCGCCTTGTGTTTGAATGTTTTCAAGCAGCGGAGTGACGCCGCTCACGAAGTTGTTCCGGGTGCGCTGGTCGTTTGATTCAAACAGGGTATATTTGGCGGAATCGCGAGTCAGGTTCTTGATGGAAATGGTCAAGAAGCGAGCACCCAGGTAAGTGAAGGGACTTTCACGCTGTTGCAACGTTTTGTCGCCCATCAGGTACACGGCGCCGTCATCGGTGATGATGTTGTTGATGCCTTTCTTCTGGAAGGTTTCCATGGCCAGGCGGTCAGGCGAGTACATCAGCTTAACCACGTTCAACAGGTTGCCGCGAACATAACCGGCAGCCGATTTCCACGGACCGTAGTTGGCGTGAGTTCGCGCCCATGCGCCTGCGACAGAAGCGTTGCACGGGATAATGCGGTATACGCTGTTGTACTTGTCATAGATCAGTTTCGCGTTGTTGTCCATTGACATGACGTTTGTTTTGGTGGTGGTTGCTGTCCACGTTGCCAGAATAGCGGTTTCGATCTCAGCGGGCGTAGTGTGCAGGAAGTCACTGATCTTCGGTGAGCAGAAAGCCACGCGCTTCTCGCTTTTCAGACAGCCCGCTTCAATTGCTTGCAGAACAGTCAGTCGGTGCGCATCGGAGCCACAAGCGCCGGCGATGATGATGTTCAGGCGATTGTCCTCAAGCCCACACAGAATAGTGTAGGCGTTAGCATAATCGCTTGCAGTGCCAATCGAATCCGTGACGCCCCCTGACAGGGTGACTGCGTATTGACTGCTGATGGGTGCGAAAGAAATACCGGCCTTGGCCAGCGTGCCCCATGCGGCTTTGTCGCCGTTTGTGTTGGATACCAGGGTGCCGCCCAGCGGAACGCCGGCATAGACGTAGGACGAGCGAGCATTCAGGGTTGAGACGTAGTAGTTGTTGACGCCCAGGTCGCTCTTGGCGTCGAGGCATTTTGACAGGTTCGCGAAGGTTTCAAGTACCGTGCCTGGAGCGCCGGTAATTTCACCCAGCGCATCAACCACCACGATGCACACTTCGTCGTTGGGCGATTCGGTTGAACCGGCGTTCGTGAACACTTGCTTCGCGTAGTTGGTTGAGCTTGGGGCGCGATCAAACAGGTTGCGGTAAGCCCAAGTGCTGAAGTTGCTTTGGTCCGCCATGCTGATCAGCAGGCTGTTACCGAGCTCACCTGGGTAACGTGCGTAGAACTCCTGATCCAGTGCGTTTGTTGCTTGCAGAACGTTGAAGTGGGTGTCGCTGCGGATCATGCGCTCGGTGTCATACAAGCCAGTTGAAGTTGCGTTCGCGTCGTTGCTGCCGCTGTGCAATACGCGAACCACATACAGGGCATTCGACGATGCCAGGAAGTCGCTTGCGCTAAACCAATCGGCGAAGTTTGCGTCGGTGGGCTTGCCAAAAGTTTTTTCAAGCTCACTCACAGATGAAATCAGTCGGGGGACGCCGATCGGTCCCCAAGTGAAAGTCCCCGCGATACCGCCGGCACTGCCCTCGGGGCTCGCCACGGAACTTTGGTAGTCCTTTTCTTGTGTCAGTACACCAAAAGCCATTTTTATTCTCCCTCACGTTGGGTTGTCATTTGCAATTTACTTAATCAAGTCAGTTCGACTGCTCAAAGTAGGCAGCAGGTAGCGCGTGCTCACCGATCGGTTTGTGTAGTCGTCGACGAATCCAAAAAAATTCACTTCACTCAAATCTTTAAGAACAATCTTATTTACGTCCACCCCGTACAGGTCAACAAAGTAATCCTCGCCCGTGAGCCAAGCGAACAGAACCAAAGTCATGGCCGTGTCGTCGTGCTTACCGCGCTCACCTTGATACCGCCCATTCACGAGTGAAAACGTCATCAGCTCGTCAACGGTGTTCGTGTCGTTGATTATCAGCAGATTGTGTTCGATCAAATCTTTTAGACGCGAGCAGCCTTTGCTTTTCGTTTTGGTTGTGGTGGTGATGCCCATTTGCTGTTTTCGCGCTTGCCCATCAAGAATCGCTTCGCCGCGATTGACGTTCGTGAACAATATGTTTTCGTTCTCAAATGAAAACCACAAAGTGTCCAAGATCAGTGCGCCGCTCGCGTGATTGTTCTCAACCACAATCAGTGCCTCATTGTAGCGACGCGACAAATGGTCTACGGTGACGGCAGCCGCTTGTGGGGGCGTTTTGTTGTCGCGGAAGATCGCCACTTGCTTGTAAGGTGTTTCGGTGATGTCGATGACGTTGCAAACCGTGTAGTCCAAGCCCACGCCGTTACTGGGATCAACAACCAGAACATAGCGTCGTCCTTCTTGTGGAGCTTCAAATTCACTGTAGATGTCGCCCTCGGTGCGAATGGGCGTTTGGGATGTTAGCTTGGCCAATGCTTCGCCGCTTATCAGTGTCATTGAGCTGCCCAAGAACTCGCAGTCGTATTCCACGCGAAAACGCTGTGCGCCGATGTTTGCGCGGGTGTCAATTTCCCACTGTGGGTTGATTGCCGGGTCGCGTCGCGGATGTTCTTGCCACTTGATGTGGTAGGGTTTGAATGAATTCAGTCCGCGGGTGGCTTCACTGAAGATCTTGTAGAACAGGTTCAAGCCGTTGGGTGTGCTCGTGATGATTAACTTTGTCTTGTCAGAACTTGAGATTGTTGGGTAAGTGCTTGCGTAAAATTCGTCCGCGTTTTCAACGAAAGCGAATTCGTCCAAGTAGACGCAATTGGATGTCTTGATTCCGTTGGCCATGAACGAACGGTGTGGAAACACGTCCACCACGTCAAACACGTCAACGAGGCCGCTTTTTAGCGCGACAGCGGTTACTTTGGCTTCGTGATGTGCATCTGTACCGGCATACAAAACATCGCCCACAGCCACGCGATCGGCGGCAATGCTGTCGGTTTTTGTGATGTAGTGCTTATGGTCACATGTGGATTCAATGTGAGCTGCTGTGTCGCCCATTGTGTAAGCAATGTCAATCGTTTGATGAGCGGTGTCTTTTTTCATTCCACGAAAGTACCGAAAGCCGTCATCAGTCTCAATGAGGTATCGGTCGTTCTTGACGTACATGAGATTTACCTTGGCACTTTCTCATATTTTACGCCACAAAAAAGCCGCTGGGTTAGCGGCTTGATTGCTTCACTTCTTCTCACTCAACAACCCATCAACCTCGTTCAGAAATTCAATGATTGAAATGCAGTTGAGGTACTGGTCGCCGGTCAGTTTTGACTTCTCACCGGCTAGAACTTTACGCAGTTGTTCTGCGACTAAACCAAACCCTTTACTGTGCGACTCATAGAGTGCTTTGTTGAGTTCGTTTGTGAACATTTACTTCACAAGCCCCTTCAGCGATTCAACCACAGCGGCTACCTTCGCGGGCAGTACGCTAGACGACCCTTCAATCAAAATCACAGACGCGCTGATCGCGCTTTTGATGTTGTCTGCGATGTTTGGATAGCTGTCGGCGGGGATATCGGTTACGTTGGCGCCAATTTCATCCACCGGAACACCGGCAACGATCGAATCTGTCGGGTCGCCGCGGACCACAGCTTTTCCATCGGCGGGCTCACGTCCCTCTTTAAGTTCATCCAGAAAACGCTTGAAACTCATCATGAACATCACTCCCAATTTTGGTTGACTGTTGCGTAATCACAGTTCTATTTAAATCAGAAAAATCACCAGTCTTTGATGTTGCTGCCGCGGTGGGCCTTTTTCATGTTGCGCAAGAAATCTCTGAAGTCGCTGTGCATGTTTTTTGAAATGTAAGCTTCGTTGTCGTGCTTGCGGATGGTGGCGCTGGCGGGTTCACTGCTCACTTGAAGCGGCGTGTCTTTGCTGTGATCTCGCGTCACTTGCTTTTGGTTGCATTTTGGGCAGGGTGCGTCGGTGAAGAAGCGATCGCTGTATCCGGTTGTCACTGCCGCGCCCTGTGGGTGTTGGCAGTTGTTGCAGATGTAGAACGCCACAGTTAGAATCCCCCAATTTCGATGACTTTGCTCAAGCGATTGGCAATCAAGTAGCTCATGGTCTTGCCCCGGGCAATTTCTGCATTGTCGAACGCTTGCAAAATGACTTCTTTGATGTGGTCTGGAATCAACGACAAGTCGATCAATTGGCGGTTTGTGTTGAACCGCTGAAGCATGTCAAGCGACTCACAAAACGACTGGGGATCGTGTTCGTTCTTTTTCCACTCGTTGATGGTGGTCGTCAGTAGCGCCTTTTGGCGAACTGAGTTCTTAAAGCAGTCACTTGGACTCACGATGTTTGGGATGCCGTCGCTGTCGTCGCCGCGGCAAATGTGGTGGAACAAGTCGTACCCATCAGATTCAATGATGCCGCGCTTGAAGTGGGGTGACTCTTGAACCCTGATTAGTGGGTGCAGTTGCTTGTAGTCCTTGTCACCTGAAATCAAAACCATCTTGTCGTCGTTGCGGTGGTGACACAGCGTGGCGATGATGTCGTCGGCTTCACAGCGATCTACGCGCAGGTTCACACAAGGCAGGTTTTCTTTGAACTCGTCAATCAATTGACCGTACAGTGCAAAGAATTCTTTGAAATCTTCACGCTCGCTGTCGCTCATGCGCTTGTTCTTTCGGCTCCACTTGTAATGCTCGAACAAGTCGTTGCGCCAGTAGTTGCCGGCGTCGTAGATGAGAACTGGGTCACCGAACTCGCGATACTTTTGTTTGAAGTGCAGCACCTTCAGCAAAATGTACGATCGCAGCATGTCGATGTCATTGCCCACCGCGAACTTCGCCTCAAAGGCGAGTGCGGACATGTCAAACAAAATCATGATCACTATACCATTCTGGTCTTGTTTTTATTTAAGGGGCTCGTCAGTGATAATTCAACCTTCGCTTGGATGGAGCGAAATGTGCGCTTTTGCAAGTAAGCCGTGACGTCGTCCATTCCACTGTTTGACAGGTCGTTCAAGTCTTTCACTTGCTTGCCCTTCACAGTGCGATTAAGCGTAGCTCTATCGTACACGACAACCCGATAATCGCACTCAATAGCCTTGACTAAGTCGCGGTTGATTTGTAGGTTCGTTAGGTAGTCCATGTCGTAGACGAGAACGAAGTTGCTCGTGTGCTTTTTGATTTCGCTCACACAAGACGTCAACGCGCCGTGGTTCACCGAAATGCCGTTGCGCACAAAGAGGCTGTCAAACCCACCTTCTGTGATGTAAACCGTTTGCTTGAAGTCCGCTCTATCCAAGCCGAAGAACTTGGGTTTGCTTTCGTCTAAAGTCAAGGTCAGATAGCGAAAGTTCTCACCGCCGTTTAATATCCGAAGTTGGATGTGTGTGATGGTGCTGTCTACGTCACGGAAGGGCAAAACGATTGCACACAAGTTGTCGCTGTAATCGCGACTTGCGTACTTTTCAATCTGCTTCGTGATCTTGTTGATGTTGTCCACGAAATACAAGTCACGCATCTGGTTGTCACTTAAGCCGCGGCCCAACAGGTAGCGGTATCCGTCGTGGTCGCCGATAGCGGGTTCACAGACTTCTAAGATCTTGTCGTGTAGGCGTCGCTTGAATTCGCTTGCGGCGTCTACTTTCACATCCATCACTTCTCGCGTCGGGCGGGTGGGTACGTTGCTGCCTGCAAGCGTTTCTTTCACATAATCGCTATAGAGTGGGGGACTCACGCGCTTCAAGAAATTTTTGAACGAGAGTGATTCGTTGCAATTCCAGCATTTGAAATAGTATCGCCCGCTGTCCTCGTAAATGTATCCGCGTTTCTTGCTTTTTGACTTTTGGCTGTCGCCGCAAATGGGGCAGCGAAAGTTATAAGTCGTGGCACCGTTTGAAGTGAATCCTTCAAGTTGGGTACCGAGTATCCGAATGAAAGCGACGTCTGAAAACATAAAAGTCCCTCATGTTAATAACAAAACAATCCGTCAATCTAGGAGCAACAAGATGGAAAAGTGGCTACAAGACATCAACGCCGTGGCAACATCTGTAGGTTATGTGCATCCAAAGACAGGTGAGTTGCTGAAGGCTGTTCGACTTGACATCGCCCCAGCAAAAGATAACAGCGTCGACAAAAATAAGCCAGAAAAAGAAACCCAAGGTCACAAAGTTGAAACCAAAAGTGATCCTGTGGTACTTGATGCTGATGCTGACGCTGGAACCAAAGTTGAAAGTGATCCCGTGGTACTTGATGCTGATGCCAAAAGTGATCCCGTGGTACTTGATGCTGACGCCAAAGTTGAAACTGAATCCGCAGCAGTTGATGCTGACGCCAAAGTTGATGCGCCACAGCCTGCAAGTGAACCCAAGAAGCGGGGCAAGGCCAGTAAGTGATTTAGAACTCGGAGAACGCTGTGGATCGAAAAGCCCTTAGATGTAACATGGAGAATTTAGGTTTATGGATGTCAACGGACATTGACGCCATCTTTCGTATGATCTCATACGTGAAGAATGATATCGAACTCTTGCGCGATGACATCCACAGCGACGTTCACTCAAAGCTAATTTCACGTCTGATCACCCTGCACAACCAGATGGGCGATTTGATGCTCATGTCCACCATGCACCATTTGTTGTCGCTGGACGATATGGAGTATGTGAACACTTATTTCACCTTCTTGGGCAAGCGTTGGACACCCTTTCCGCTGGTGGCGAATCTTTACGTTGTGCTTGAGCAAACTTGCCCACAGTACAAGCCCGTCAATCGTCAAAGTCGTTGAACCTCTCAGCCAACACCATGCCTACCGCACGTTGCGTCACGGACGTGTCGTAGGTGTGCAAGTAAACAAGGTCCAAGTAGTTGTTTGAGTAAGTGTTGATCTTGTAGTACCCATCTTGGTCACACAATGCTTCAGACAGCAAGACCGCAGTGTAATGATCAAAGACACGAACCGCGCAACCGGTCACAGGTTGACCTTGAACGGTGACGCGCCCTTGTAGCATCATGCGCTGGTCAAAGAATGCTCTAGCGGACAGCTCACCTTCGCTCAATGCGCGGTTGTACACTGCAAGGTGAGCCATGATGCCCGTTGTGGTCAAGTTTGAAGGGCTGGCACCCATGACGTTGACCACGCCGTAGCTGTCAATGAGCGGGCCGCTGTCGACGATCTTCTCAACCACCATAAGCCCATCGATGTAGATCGTCGCAAGGTCGCCTTTGCGGACCAATGCAAAGTGTCGAAGCTCGCCGTCGTTGTAGCGCATCTGTACGCCGTTCACCGAATACAGCGGGCACGTCAAATAGTCACCGTCCGCGAACACAACCTGCAAACCCCCACGAAAATCACTGTTGCCCGAGCGATTGCACTCGACTGTGATGCCGCTGTAGGGGTGGTTGTTTTCGGTGACGGTAAACAGGATGCAGCGGTTTTCGTTTTTGAGCGAAAACCAAAATTCAAGTGTAAAGTCACCGGCAGGGTTAATCAGCGGCACGTTCGCATTTGGCCCGTCAATCTTGACTGTGGCGCCGGTAAACGATGCGCCCTGCTCACTCATCAATCTCGTGTCAATTTTGACGTCCTTTTGAACCAAACTAACTTCACCGGTGCTGTAGTAAGCTGAGCCCAGGTTGTTCTGTGAGTTTGCAAGCGTACCGTTCACATACAGCGAGGCTCGGTTGTTGGGTAAGCTCTTGTCGCCTGAGAGGGGAAGGTAGACGTACGGTTGTTGACGCAAGATGTGATCGATGTACCGCAGCGTTTTCTTGAAGCAGTCGCAAACTTGGCGTTCGCTTAGCGCGTAGTCAAAGACAGCAAACTGGTCAACGGTGAGCGGTCCTGTCTGCCGATCGTCAAGCGTCAACATGTCGTATGCGTCTCTGTTGCCGCCAATCAAAAATGAACTTGGGTTCTCGGCACTGTAGGGGGTGTGGGTGATGTCGCTCACGTTGTCAATGCAAAGCATCCCGTTGATGTACAAGCGCCGGACAGTCTTATACAGCCCGTTCGACAATTTCACCGACTTTTGTGTCACCGTGACGTGGTGAACGGCGTCGTAAAAGTTCCAGATCTCTTCAATCTTGTACTGCCCCACGAAGCCTGGAAGTGACAGTTCAAAGTAGCGATCAGACGCTGTGTAGACGAGGACCAATTGAACGGTGTTACCCTTGCGAAAAAGTGTGCGCTTGTAAGTGCGGTCGGTGATGCCGTGGTTGGGGACGTAGTATTTTTCAGTCGATGGATCCCAAAGCAGTTGCGCGAGGCTGTCTTGGTAGGGCGGTCGCTCAAGTTTGAATAGAAACGAAACGCTGAAGTCTGTTTTGATGTTGAGTGATGCGCTGTGCAGCACCTCAATCAATGTTTTCACATACGGGAAGTTAGCCACGGCGTTGTAACTGTTGTAAGCAAACATGAACGAATACTGTTGCGCGGAGACTTCACGTGAAACTAGAGACTGGACGCCCATCATGTAAGATCGCGTCTGTGGGACAAGCGCATCACACTCAACGATGCCGTAATTGTTGTTGAGTGACTCGTCAAAGATATGTTCGCTCGTCAAGACACCCGTCGCTCGGTTGAACAACTGGTCGTCGTCAAACGTCAGAAAGCAAACGGGTTTTAAGCTCTTGATGTGCGTCTTATAACCTGACATGCGAGTGAGTCCTCTAGCTACTCGCCTTAGTTATCACCCCATGGTCTTGAATGGTTCACCGTAGCCCTTGATGATCCTAAAGTTGGCTAAAGTGCCGTTCATTGTGTAAGCAGCATCGTTCTTACCGCCCAGGATAATCTGTGGCGATATTGTGCTGTAGTTTGTTGTCAGGGCACCGCCGCCCCTGAACGCATCGTCCACAATGAGCATCACTTCGTTGCTTATGCGTGAGAACTTCAGCTTGTAAAGCGTGTTCACCAAAGGTGTGAAGTTGTTGAATGTCACGGTGTCAAATTTCAGCTTGCCGCCCACCAGTTCAATGTTCCAGGATGTGCTGTTGCTCTTGGCATCAACAAGGGTGCAGTCGTAAAGCTCATTGAAAATGACATCCACAGCCACAGTGAAGTCACCGGTGTCAAATTGGGTGATTTCGTTAATCTGATTGAATTTGGCAGGCATCACTGCCGAAGCGCCGCCAAAGACTTTGAACGCAGTGATGGTCGCTGTGCTGTTGCACACAAAGATGTCTGCGGCAGTGGGCTGGTCGTTGTCGGCGCGAACCACGATTTCATTGAAAGCGTAAGTGGTAGTGGTTGCTTGCGTGCTGTCGAATGTGATCTTGATGTCGTTCGTTGCCTTTGCGGTAACCGGCACTTTCCACAGTTGCGTCATCGCACCGCCACTCGCCACACTGTACGCGGCACAGTAGCTTTGATTGGCTTCGCGGTACAAAACCACCACCTTGTTTACGCCGCCCGCAGTGAACGCGATACCCGCCATTGCGGCCGCGTCCGTTGTTGTGTAGCTAAACGACATTTTGACTGCGAAATAGTCGCTGGGCGGCGTGAAGTTCGTGACGTCAACATACCCATCACCGGTGCCCGATGATGTGACTGTAATGGCGTTGCCGCTGGTGCTGAACGACTGGGTGCGTGACCCCACAGCGGTCAGGTTAGTGGTGGGCGGGTTCGTGGCGAACAAGTTGTAAGTCAAATCGCCGCCTTTCTTCTTGAATGTGTATCCTGCGGGGCTGATGAAGTTGCTGTCAAACAACCACAGGAGTCCGCGATCGTCGCGAATGGACGTCATGCTGTGTTCGTGGTGTGGGTACAAGTCACTTGACGACAGTAGGTTGTACTTTTCATCGTAAGTGTCCATAAGAACCACGTCACCAATCAAACCCGCGAACCCAGCATCTGTGACGCTGTCCCACTTGTTGATACCCAGCCGCAAAAGTTGTGTCATGGCGGGCGCGTTTACGTTGATGCTTGCACTAGAAGCCATCAGTTGACCGTTGATGTACATGTAGAACGGCGCGGGGCTTGAAGTTGTGGGCGGGCACGACACGGTGACATAGTAGTCGCGAAAGGGCTGGATGGTGACGGTACCCGTTAACGACTCAAGGTTGCCGCGTGAGATGTACACTTTGCGCGGCGAGGGCGCCCCGTCACCGAAGACCATGAAATAGAAGTTGTTGCTGGTAAAAGATGTCTCGCCGGTAGATAGCAGCGTGTGATACTTTCCGACAGTCAGTGTGTCGAGGTTGAACTTGAATGAAATCACCCAGCCGCGGCCGTTGTTGACACTCGGGTAGATGTTCAGTGTACGGCTAAGCGACAGCGACACCCCGTCGCGTGCTGCAAACATGTCGCGATAATATGCTGCGTTACCGTCATTCACTGCCCACGTTTCACCGTTGTAGATGTCGGTTGTGTTTGTCTTCAGCGGTAGCTTTCGAGCAGGGTTTGCGGTCACAGTGAGGTTCAGTGATTTATTGACTGTGATGGGTGCGCCTGTGGGCGGCGTGAATGTGAAACTGTACGTCAGTGAATAAGTGCCGGGCTGGAAGTTGCCTTGTAGTTGCGTTCCATCGTGCGTCAATCCGCTGTTGCTTGAGAATACAGCAGTGGTCTTTTTACCGCCTATGGTCGGCACACAGGGAATGGAAACAGCTCCACTTAGAACCGAGATGTCATTTGGGGCATACACTTCACACTTGAAACTCGTGTTGGCTTGTGGCGTGCGACCTTCAACCATTTTGCGTTCGTACAGACCGTTCACCGGCTTGGCCAATACGTCATAACTCAGGTTTTCGTCCAGGTAGGGGATCGTGAATTTGCCGCTCGTGTCACTGACGGTGGTTGCGATAACTTTCTTCGTGATGCTGTGGACAGCCGAAACATCACACACTAGGGGGCTGTTTTCGGTTTCAAACGTGTAGCCGTTGAACGTACCGGTGCCCAGCGACCCCATCAGTTGTTCATTGGTGCTAAGGCGTGCGTATGTGTTCAAGCCCTTTGGCACTTGTGGCGCGAGTGAAGTGTTGAGCGATACCGGCACCTCAACCAAATCCAGCATCTTCAGCTTCGGCAGCGACACGTCAACGAGACTCAGCAAAGGGTAAACCATATCGGGTCCGCGTGCTGCTGTTGTCAAGCGGTAGTCGTTGATGTATCCGTTGAAGTTGTTTGCATAGATGTTGTTCGGATATTGGCAGATGCCCAGTCGGGCACTGCCTGGCGTGAATTGCATCACGTCAAGGTTTGACACCGTGTAGCCGTACAGCTCTTCGTTGATATAAAATGAGTAGAGTGACCCTTTGCGAATCAGCTTGTAGTTCAAAACCGTGTTCAGTGGCGCACAGTTGCCCTTCAAGTTGATTCGTACAGTGTAGACGGTGCCCGTGCCGTTGAAGGTGTTGAACACCACGAAGTTCAAATCAGTGCTCACGTGAACTTCGGCGCTGTGTGAGCCCCGAGTGCTTTGTCCACTGTCAATGACGAGAAAGTTCAACCAAGTGTTGGCTGTGGTGGTGAAGTAGAACTGGGCTTCAAGCGTGAAGTCTTTGCCCTTCAGATTGAACTCAGACCCAAGCGACGTGAGGGTCAGGCACTGACTGTTGCCTGCGCCTTTGTACCAAGTCTCACCGTTCATGAAGTTCGCCATGAACGAGCCGCCGTTTTGGTTTAAGGTGCGCCCTTGGACGTCTACGTTATTGTCCATCTCCATTGAAAAAATAACGCTTGGGCCGAAAGGGTCACCGGCAATCGCTTGTAGGGTCATCGTGTCACCTCACCGTCAATTGTTGTCAAAGTAGATCATGACACACTGACTGTTGTCGAATGAAGCTATGCCGCCAATCTCTAGGGGAATGAACTTCTTATCGCCCTGTAAAGTGGTCACCGTATATTCTGACAGTGTTGAAACGGCACTTCGCCAAACGTGGTACATGTAAGGGTTTTGCTTAGCAATTGAACCATCAGACTCAAGCATGAACCACGGCGCCAGTTGTGAATTGACCGATGACGTGACAGTTTCACTGGCTCGCCAAGTTGGGTTGGTGTCGTACGTCAAGATCTTTGAACTGAGATCATAGCAGTAGACGTAGGTGGTGTTAATGTTTGAGTTTGAAGCATTGTATGACCTGCCCCAGATGTTCAAGTACCTGGCGTCTGGGGTGCCACTGTCGTTGAATGAGCGCGTGATTGTCAGTTGACCGCCGCACGAATAATAGCCGTTTCTCGAAAGTCTCGGATACAGGGTGATATGCAAGAACCCGTCTTTGATCACGATGAATGATGGGTTTAAGAAGGGCTCTGGGTCACTTGATCCGCCTGTAGACCCCCACGTCCCTCGGTTGACGTAGAACGGCGTGGCTGAAGTTGACGTTGAGTTTGCAAGCGAGAGGCCAAATGAGCAGTACAAAGACGACCCCGATGAGTTGCGATAGAAATTGGCCTCAAGGTGAATTTGCACTGGAGCAGCGGACGACTGGCTGTCGTTGAAAAAATACTTCAATGCGGGTAGTGAAAGGTATCCCGTGGTGGTCGTGTTTGAGAAATAGCTGGTTTGGAAAGCTTGCAATGTAGCTAACTGGTCACTGACCACGGGCACCAATCCTGCCTCACAAAACTTGCCGTCAATGAAGGTCAGGGCATCTTTGATGGATTGCAGGCTGCTAAGTTTAAATGCAGGTGGCGTGAACAACAGGCGCATGAGCGATCTCCCTCAAACTCAATTCACTTCGTCAATGATAAAGACTGGGCAATTCTTTGGATCGTAGTAAGACACGAACATGCTCGTGTACGGGATGAAATAGGTCTTGTTGCCCAGCACAAAGGGCTCAGAGTCTGGCACCCTTATGGGAAGGCTTGCGGGTATGAACACGCTCATCTTCGACTTAAGAACTTGTCCGTCCCTGTAGTATTCGCCCATGGGTGTGAGCGTGTTCTTTGCGCCCTTGACCAAAGTGTTCGCTAACACAAAGTCCTTTCCGGCGAAAACGTACTCACTGCCGTTCGCCAGAAAGCTAGAATAATAGGTGGTGAAACTTCGAGCCTGAAAGCCAAGTGAACTAAGTTGAGACCCATACCCCCAGATATCCCAGTGAACGGACGTGAACCTGCAACACCACCGGTCTCTGTAACGCGTCAGCGAAAACGTCAAAAGGGACGTGGTGGCGTTCATGCTTGTGCCGCTCACTGTAAGCGCCACTTCATTGTTCATGGGCTCATTGAACAACCAATTTAGATTTGAGAACAAGTGCTGCACACAATAGTCTGCGGTTGAGAACTTGCTCACCAAACTAAACTGGTTCGTTTGCGCTAGCTGGTTCGCGGTAGGGATGCCTGAGTAATACGAACCAAACATGCGAGAGTTTGGCATGGTGAAGTCACTTTTGATGCTCTCACCCAGATACCCGTAGATGTAGATTCGCCGATAGGGCAGTGAAGCGTTGCCTGAAGCTGGGCCCGCAATCACCAAACGAATTTGCAAGTAGACGGTCACGAATTCATCATTCGTCCGATAGACGAGTGGCTTGTAGCTGTTCTGGGTGGGGCCTGACACACTTTGGTTGAATGTGATTTCAGGCTCATTCGCGAAATCAAACTGCGGCGTGAGTGACGTGACTTGCACCCAGCCGTTGGCAGTCAGTTTGTCGTGCAAATCTTGCATATATGAACGAATTGAGGCAATGTTGCCCGGGATAGGTACCGGGTTCACCCATTTCGTATAAGCCATGATGTGACCTGTCGATTGTTGACTACGGTATAGTTAAGCCCGAAAAAAGACATAGATTTCACTTCACGCTAACAAAGCGCAACGGTTGGCATCACTGAATGGCGTTTAGTGACAATCTCGTGGCGTATTTGGCACGCTTCAACACAAGATGGTGGCGTAGTACCACCGAGTGGCTTAGAACGCGATCTCGCGCATTTAAAGCCGCTTTCACAAAACCCAATCAAGCAAAACGGCTACACTAGGTAACCGTTTCGTTCAGCGTTTGCTGTGCGCTTGCGCTTGTTATTCGTCCTCGTCGTCCTCGTCAAGGTGAGCGTACAGTTCCTGGTAGTGGTTGGCGGTGTCCGTCACCAGTTGCTCAATCTCGCTTTCCGTCAGCTGGTAGTTGATGCGCTGAATGAAAAGATCGGCAGCATTTTGATCTTTTGGAGTCAGTCGGTAGAATTGATCTACGCCGCTCGTTTCAAAGAACAAAGCCACTGTCGAACCCATCACCAAATCAAACTTCAGCGCCTTAAACCACGGCATCTCAGCGACTGCCGGGTCGTTCAAGTTCATGGCAAACACCAAGCCCGTGATCGGGTGTCGGCAGATGGGAACATACCCATCCACGAACATGAAGGCGGTTTGTGGCATATCGTCATACAAGTCACTCATTTGAATCTCCATCACTCAACCCAGGGGACGTTATTTTCAGCAGCCATTTTTTCAAGCTCGCTGACGTGTGTGACTCGAACTTTATGCGCTGCCACATACACGGCTTGATCTTCCGCGCGACGCAGGCACCATTCTGCTGTACGGATGTCTGAAAGTGTGCCGACACCCGGCGCCATGATTGTGTCGTATTCGCTCTTTGGAATGTCGTTCGGGTCATTGCTGATCTTACCGAACACGACATCAAAGACAATCATGTAACCCACGTCACCTTTATTGGTGTAGTCGGTGCGGTTAGTGGCATACTGGATAGTCTTGTCTACATGTTTAGCCACATACAGACCATCCCCCAGCAACCTACCCACCATCAACTGACGATCTGTTACGTTCTTGAAACCGTAGCGCAGAATGAAACTGGCTGCAAGCGTTCCACAAGAGTGGTAAAGGTTCCGTGTGTATTCACCGCCAATGGATTGTCGGAACGCTTCGACGCGTTCTTTGTTGCCCGGTTTGTTGACCTCATACGACTCAAGAACAAGCGGCGCTTGGTTGGTGTGGCGACCGGCGAAGCCCCCCATGGTCATATCGCGGCCGCGCTTGATTCGCGTAGGCAGATCTTCAATCGGCAAGCGACTGACAAAGGGCTCCTTCAGTGTGACGGCACTTTGCCCAGACGCAACAATCGACGCCAAGTCACCCATGGTCTTGACGTTGTCAAAGTCACCATTGACCTCAACTTTATTCAAAGCCATGCCAATTCTGAGAAGGTCGTCGCTCAGGTCACTGATGTCCAGTCCGTATTTCGTGGACTGTTCGGCGATTTGTTGACGAACCAAAAACACTTGGTTGTCACTAAAGAGTTCCGGTACCTTGTTTGTCTTCTTGAGTTTGAAGTCGCCGCCCGCGTCCGAAAACTGCTTCAAAGCATCGGACAAGTTTGGGAAAAACTCATTCCAGGCGGTGCGCCGCATTTGGCTTGAGCCCGGTCCGCTGTGCAAGAAGCTAGACAGCACGTTCAAGATCCACTCCATGGTCTTCTGGTGCAGGTTACTTGCGTTCTTAGCCACTGTGGAGATCATTTGAAGCTCAGGCTTAAAGAACGCCTCACGAATATACTTCGCATCAATCTGGCAGTAGTCAAGCAGCTTCAACTGTTCGTCTTTCGTCGAATGACCCAGTGCGTAAACGAAAGACGTCATCTTGCTGATGTGCGAGTTTCTCTCAGCGATGTTCACGCTAACACGATTGGGCTCTTCACGAATCAAGTCAACACCCATCACTTTATGGTCGTCGCTCACATTGCTGTTCAGCCAGAAGTTCACGCGCACCGACTCATAGTACGAAAGATACTTTTCGTCGCTGCTTTCAATGGTGCGCCCCGCATAGAAGATACTCTCAAGCAGGTTCTTGGGATAGGTCTTGAGATTGTGTGCGTTCGAATAGCCCACTTGGCTGTTCTTCACAGTCATGCCCGCTTCCAGACAAGCCTCAATGAACTTTTTGGTCGGTTTGACTTGTGCAGCAGTGTTAAGGTACCAAGAATCATTGACTATTCGCATCGCCGCAGAGTGTCGGTCTTTAATGCCCTGAACAATAATGTCCTCAACTTCAGGCAAGTGCATGAAGGTATAGAACTTGTTCCACTTGAGCAATGTGTCGGTATCAAATTCCTTGATGTACGCTTTGGCTTGAGATTCCATGAACGGGTCGGTGGTCGGGCACACGTTGAATTCAATCAATTCACCGATAAGGTCATGTGAGTAAATTCGGTCTTTGGGCGCGAACTCAAATACCTTCTTGAGCTTCTCTTTTCTATCATAGTTGAAGAAGCTCAGGGTGTCCATGACAGCAGTGATTTGCTGTGGCGCGTCACTGCCTGAAGTGATGGCTTTGGCTTGCTTATCGAAAACGGGCTTGATGAGGTCAGACGCCTCCTTGTCATTCTCGTAAGCCATGGACATCAAGATCAGGACCGACATCGCGATGTTGTCACTTTGCATAGGCATCATCGCCAGCAGGACGCGAATAAAGTTCAGCCGCGCTTCACGCCCTTGGATTCCTTTCGCTTCAGTCCAGAAACGCGAGTTGAAGATTTCAGATTTAGGTTTCAGAGTCCCAATACTTTTGGCGATGAGTGGGAAATCGTCGTCCTTGAGTTTTGCCAGTACGTGGTTTTCAATATCAAGGGGCCATTTGTACATCCTAAAGTTTGGCCTATCTTGGAACTGCAAAGTTTCTTCGGTGACGTCAACCAAGACAGGCTCGCCGTTGCTGTCAAAGACGATAGTCTTGCCGTCGTATTCCGTATAAAGGCTGACAGTCTCGCTGTAAAGTTCAGTGATCGCCACCAGCCAAGCTCGCATAACCGGCGTCGTGTTTGTCACGTCAACCGACACAGGGGGTTGTTGAGAGGAACTGCTCGGTTGAATTTTCAGGTAAGGGCTAAAGCGACTGTCTTGTGACAGGACAGTGACGAAATCAAGGAAAGTGCGTGCAAACTTTTCTCGATCAAAGCGATTTGAGTGCTTGAAGTATCGCGCCAGGATAGTGTAGTACATGACTTGATCGGTCGCAGGCACGGCGAACATGTTCTTGATGGTTCCCCAATCTTTGAACTTCTCACTGTTGAAAATGAGGTTCAGTGAGGCCCCACACCGAGACATGTGAGAGACGTAGTGTCTGACTTTATTGTTGAGCATTTGATCGAGCAGGTGATCGTATGCCGTATCAACCAAATAGTTCAAGATCTCCTTGTCGTATGACGAACTCACTTTAGGCGAATCAAAGTTCAGATTGTGAATGTCCGCGAAGCCATCAATCGCTTGTCGAAGCATGAAGTCTCGACCCGCAATGTTTGTCTTGAACCCGTGCTCGATAAAGTATGAACGGATGAGCGCCTCGCTCCCCGCAACCTTAATGTGATTAAAGTGGGTGGTGTGTGGGTTAAATTCACGCCAGGCTTCCATGATGGCGAACTTTGACTCGTCATACGAGCAGCTGGGCGTGAAGTCTGGATTGATCTTGCCGTCCTGCCAAATCTCATATTCTGGAGCTGTACGTTGCCCTGGAGTGATGGTGAAAGCGCGGCTGTTTTTGTACCGCAGGACAAATTTCAGCCGACCTGCAGATTTCACTTTCAGCAGGGTATCATAAATGAACTTGTTTGCGCCATTTTCAATGTTGCCGCAGTCCACGACAGGGGTGGTCGCATCAAAGTTTATCACCGCGTCGCTGGGCAGGGCGTTATTTTTTTCGAGATTTTCCTTCAGTGCAGCCAGCGCATATCGCATACCCACAGAAGCAACCGACAGCGTGACCTGAGTCGCCATTTTATCTTCATCGAGCACGAAATCAAAATAAGGATAATAGCTCATGTGCTTCAGCAGCTTGCGAAGCGACTCAAGTGAATCTTTCACGAACAATTTAGACAGCGGCATCACAGATAGCAGTTGAACCACGCGGTCTGCGTTAACCACAGTTTTGTTAGACTTCACGCCGTCGGGGTAGGGGATGTCGATTGCAAGTTCAATGTCACCTTCGCTTGCCTTTTTCAGCATCTTGTCGACGAGCTCACCGTACCGACCTAGTGTAATGTCAAACAAACCATCGGCACTGCGAAGAAGTTTGGCGACCGCTTCAGCATCTTTGATCTGGGTCAACATGTAGTCGAATGCGACGTTGATGATCTCGTATCTCACTTGCGCGTCAACTTCACGCTCAACCAGCGCCTGGCTAAATTCGCCGTCCTTGACAATCAGGTTAGCCCACTGGGCAGCAGTGCGCTGGCCTGTCAAATTGCCCACGATAATGTTGGCGACTGTCGTTGGTCTGAATCTGGCGTAGACGTCGAAGTAAGACGACAGGTAGTTGACGAGCATGAACTCATCTTTGTGTTCTCTTGAGTAGTTTTGATCGTAGATCACATCAATGGCACCGGCGTGGGCTTCGACCTTGAAGTGGTTGCTGACTTGCTTCAGCGTATCTGACGATTTGTAATACTCCATATAGTTGCGCACCAGCGACTCTTTGACGTCTTTTTCTGAGAGTGTCTTCAGGTAGAGTGCTGCCAGGCGCTGTTTGGAGTTATAAGAAGCGTTCAGGTAGCGATCCCAGACGTCTGGGCTATTGGTTTGGAACACGGCATTGGCCATGACGCGCAATTTTCTTCGACGTTCGTCACTCTTCGCTTGATTGGGGTCGACTGCGACGAGCGTCACAATCATGTTCGCTGATGTTGCGACGTCGGCTGTGAGGATGGACTCACTCAGCGAACCTTTGACCTCATATTCATCTGGAACGTATTGGATCGCTTTCAGATAATCATAAGCGATGCAGTGCCGCAGGGCTTCACGCGACTTCTCATCAAGTGTCAGGGCCCAAACGGCCTTGTAGTATTTTTCTTGAATGCGACTCGACCTATCAAGCAGAAAATCGTAAACGGCAGCCACCACACGCCCAAGGTCACGCGCATCAATCTGTTCAATGTGTTCGGGGATGAGCTTGGTGTCGTCCCAAATGAACTTGCGCCACTGTTCTGCAGTTCGATCGCCAAATTTCAGCTTGGTTGTGCCGGCGACGGTGTTGACAGTGTTGGCGGTGTTGAATGCGGGTCGTGCTGGTGCAGTTGCAGGCACTTGGGTTGCCGCTTGAGCTGCCGCTTGCGCTTGCGCTTGCGCTTGTGTTTGATGCGCTTGGACTTGGGCTGCTGTTGCCGCTTGGGCTTGGGCTGCTGTTGCCGCTTGGACTTGCAAGTTGGAACGGAACGCCGCTACCGGACTCTGAGTGGGTTGGGCCACGGGCGCTGCCGCTGGGGCTGCCGCTGGGGCTGCCGCTTGCGCTTGCGTTGTTGCTACCACCGACGGATCAATGACCACGCCGTTCTCAAAGACAACCGTCAGCGGAGTAGTGTTCTTAATCAGGTGCCGCGGAACGCCACGCTTCAGCTTACGGCGTCCGGTCATGAAATCGCTGTAGGTCGTTGAGAAGTGACCTTTCTTGTACATGTCTGCGATTTCACCGTTCACGCTCTCAAACTTCTTCCACTGTTTAAAGAAGAAGTAGGCGACGAACGGCAGGTTGATTTTGCCGTCCATGAAATCGTCCAGTGCAGACTTCAAGATAGGCTGGGACGACAGGTGCGTGCCGTAGTGCAGCTCGGTGAGAACTTTCTTGATCATCTCATCTTGAAGATCATCGCTCGTGATTTGTTTCGCTTTGATCTTGTCGACGAGACGCAGCAGGCGCTGTGCCGACTGTTCGGTGATGACTTTAAAGTGCGCAGCCAGTTTGATTGACGCTGTGGTGTCGTGGTTGGTGACGTCAATGTCGCTCAGCCGTGTGTGCGTTTCGCTTGCAATGTAGTTCCGCATCACGATGGTGTTGCTGCTGATGGTGTACATGCTTAGAAATGCGAAAAAGTTGAAAAAGAACGCTTGGGTGGCGCTTTCAACTGTGTGCGCTTGAAGTGACGCGCCGTCTGTCCACAGTGAGTTTTCGTTTAGTTGTTCAAACATATTGGTCTCCAAGAAGCTTCTTTCCGAACGTGACACGCTTGAATCTGTAATTAAAGGCTCACAAAAAACCGCCCGATTAAAGGCGGCTGCAATGTGCGTGCGACAGTTTGACGAGGTCACACAACCTTTGACTTATAGAACTCTGTCACGTGGCTGTCGATGATGATGTCGCTTTCACGAATGGGTCGAGACAGCGACAGCTTATTGATGTCTCGCACGCGCGACAAAGCCACGTACATTTGACCTGATGCGAAGAACCCACGATCAATTTCAATGTGAACACGTTCAAGCGTCAAGCCCTGTGATCTATGGGTCGTGATGGCGTAAGCGAGGCGAAGCGGCATTTGGGTGTAGCTGGCAGTGACTGTCATCGTGACGTTGCCGTCATTGTCGGTGCCGTAGTCGATGACTTCCCACGTTTCAGGAACCGCGCGAACTGTGATGCCGCTGTCCAGTTTAACTTCACAGAAATCGCGGTTGCACACAGTCACCACGCCCGTTGAACCGTTAGCCACGCCCAGCGAATTCATGTTCTTGCAAAACATAACGCGAGCGCCTTGCTTCAGTGTCAACTCAGGGTCGTTTGGGTACTGGGTGAACTTGCCTTCAATTTTAGCAATGAAAGTGACGGGGGGCGTGGGCAGGGCATCAAGCATATAAGCGTTCAGGTTGTCGACGACTTGGTTGTAGGGGCTGATGATCACCGCTTCATTGGGAATGGCGTCGTCGGCGATCGTCGCGTGGTCGTTGATGTATTTGACCGCAGCTGCCTTACCGACACCCAAGCGAATGCTGTTCAGCGCATCGACGAATTCTGTGTTCGTCTGTCTGAAGATCTTCGTGAGTTCAACCGTCTTTAGGTTGATCTTCTTGAAAATGTCTGAGCTGAAGAACCACGGTGTGCCGTAGCGTTTCGCCAATTCGCCTTTGGGGTCAATCGGCGGCAGTTGATACAGATCGCCCACGAGTACCACAGCCAATCCGCCAAAGGGCAATCGCTTTTGTCGGTTGAGTTGAAGCGATAGGTTGATGGCGTCAAGTAGGTTTGGGTTGACCATTGATATTTCGTCAATGATCAAAACCTCAGCGGCTTTCAAAACAGCTTGCTTTTCTTTTGACTGCGGCTTTATGTCATAGCTCTCAATCATCTTGGGCGGCAGCTTGAACATGCTGTGGATGGTTTTGCCGCTGACGTTGATGGCGGCGATGCCGGTTGGGGCAACGACAATCACGTTATCGTAGCGATTTCTGATCCACTTAATGAGGGTGGACTTGCCGCTGCCGGCGCCGCCGTTCACCGTAACAGGAACGCGATCGTCAATGTAGCTTGCGACTTCGCAATACTGGTCGAGGGTTTCAATAGAGTCGTTCACTTTCACATCTCACTTTCTGATGACCGATTATAGCGCAAATTGCGGTAAGCCGCAATCAGAGTCTCGCAAAGTACCTTCAAATAAAAAAGCGACTCCATTTCGACGAGTCGCTTTTTGATCTTGGCACTGTAGTGGCGCTTGTAGTGGCGTCTGACTCTCGGCGGTGGCTTTGTACCGATCTTGTCGTCAACGTGCGATTTCGCGTGCGACAGTGCGAGCTCGCGTGGGTCTTAGCTCTCCTTGTGGCGTCTGTAGTGCAGGATCATCGCATCAATCTCGCTGTAGGCCCACAGGCGTCCGCCGCCCACAAAGAACGGGAACTGCTTCACTGCGGCACCGTACGGCTTTGCCACGCTTTGGGCAGTTTCAACATCAACCTCATGATACGTGAAGTGAACCCCGTTCGCCCGTAGCTTGCGCTTTGCTGTGTTGCACTGTGAGCAGTTCTCTTTACCGTACACGTCAACCGCATCAATCATTTCGCTTCTCCTTAATGTGAGATTCAAGAGTCGCAATGCGCTGCCTCAGGTAGCGATTCTCAATCGCGTGAGAACTAAATTGCGCACTGTGACGAGCCATCAAGCCGCCCAGGTAGTATGAAAAGAAAATGACGACTGCCATCCAAAAGTGATTCACTTGACCAAGCCTCTCTGATAGTCGTACTGGGCGATACACTGATCTAAGAAGTGGTCGTAGACCTCGCGAACACGCATTTGGGTTAGAAAGTCAATGTCGTCGAGCAAGTCGTGAATCACGCCCTTGTTGCTCAGTAAGCGGTCTGTGAACTCGACCATGAAATCAATCGAACGTCGACACTCTTCAGGCATGATAATGGTGATGACTTCACGCGCGTAAGCAGCTAGCGCCTCAAAACTCATATCGAGTTCGCTTAGGCGCTCAACCATAATTTCAAGGTAATAAGTGTGCGAAACGAGGGCAGCTGTCACTGGATCTACACTAGACATGTCATCACCTAAGTGTTTAACCTTAGTTAAACGCTCACAGGGCGGCATTCTTGTACTTTTCCCAATCAATCATGTTCTTGATGATGAATGAACGCTGTGAGATTGACTTGATGAAATCTTCGAGTGTCTTGACTTTCATCTTTTGTAGTTCGTAGTCGCCGCGGATTTTGATGATGTCAGGGTCCGCTGAGACGTACATCTCAATTTCACTCTTAAGGGGTTTGCGGTGCAGCGGTCGAGCTTGGTAAACTTCGTCGCTGCTGAAATGGCTGTAGTATTCAAACGCCTTCAGCTTCAGCTCGTCCATGCGTAGTTCAATGCTCTTTAGCACCTTGAGCTCGGCGATGTAGATCGTGTAATACTTTGCGTGCAGCTTGGGCGTTCTTGCGGATTCGGATGTGATGTGAGCTTCACTGATCACCGAATCTTCAGAAATCAATTGCAGAATTTCATCAAGTTTCATGGCAGACTCCAAAAAATCGACATAAAAATAGCCCCAGAATTTGGGGCCATTTGTTTACGCATCAAACTCAATCATCGCCCAGCAGGTCCTCGTAGCCGCTAACATCAGCGGATACGTTGCTTGCGCTGTTGCTTGCGCTGTTGCTTGCCGTTGCTTGCTGTTGACCGCGGGCCATCCGAGCAGCCAGGTGTTCAGCAGCCGTGGCGGGCTGGTTGGCGGTTGCGTCATCAAAGCCCATGACCATGTTGAACTTGTCTTTCAGCTCATTGAACGGTTTGTACTTGCTCTCGTCGTTCTCAGGCGTCAGAGGGTAGCATTTTTCAAACACCTCTTTCAGCTTCTCGTCGTTGTCAAACAGCGGGCCGGTTGCGTCAAAGCGCGAATCGTCGTAAGTGCGCATCCGATTCGTGTCTTTTGACGTCCGGATTTCAAACGTCGCGCCGTTCCACAAGTCAAACGGGTTGATGGTTGGGTCATCTTCAAACTTCGGATTGATGGCTTTGTCAATCAGGTTGTAGATCGAACGACCGAATTTCCACAGCATGACCTTGCCGTTGTTTTCGGGGTTGACAGGATCGTCAATGACGTAGATGTTGCACAGGAACTGTTCACGTGAACGGTATTTTGCGGCTTGGGCTTTGTTGCCCGCCTTGTACAGTGCTTTGCTGTACTCTTCGACAGGATCGGTCTTTTTCAGGCTGGACAGCGAACGCTCAAAATACCACTTGCCGGTGGCTTCACCTTTGAAGCCAAATTCACGCCAGGTGACAAACGGGCTTTCGGTGTCGGGGCTCGGCAGGAAGCGAATCTTGGCACGACCGACGTCGGTGTCGCGGTTCTTCGGAACGTATTGCCACAGGCGCTCGTCTTTGAACGTGTCCTTGCGAACAGCGTCTTTGACAGACTTGGTTGCTTGCCCAGAAGCAAACTTCTCTTTCATTGCCTTGAATGCGTCAAGTTTTGACATGGTGTGTCTCCAAACACAGGTGAGTCATTGGATCGCGTAAACAACATCGCTAATTTACAGCGAATCGCGCTCTTTGTCAAGTGTCAGAATTTCACTTTTCAAAGATTCAAGCGATTCGCTGCAATCTTCAATGATGTAGCTGTACTTCTTGATGGTGTGGCGCTTTTTGTTCCACAGCGGATTAGATAGTGGGTGCGTTTCAAGCCCATACAGCGAGGTCAAGACAGCGAGTGTCTCATAGGACGGCGTGCAGTATTGCGTTAGCTTTGGGCGCCCATCGTTCGTCAGTTGCATGAGTTCACCCAGGGGCGTGTCCACGAACAAGCGAACGGACGTGAGTTCCTTCATGACCGTTTCTTTCAAGTGTTCGTATTGGCGCATACGCTTCTTGTGTACCAAGATCAAATCTTGACTAAAGAAGTCACCAATCCACTTGTTTTTGTCGTCGATGAAGCCGGTCAGTAAGAACTGCTCGCGCTCAATCTTGTTTGGGTGACGTCGCGTAAACTCAACGAACCACTTGATGTCGTGGCGTGCGTTTAAGGTATCGACGGTGATGCGCGTCAGGCCTTTGCCGCCGTTCATGCGATAGCGGTAGTCGACGTCGGTGGCGAAATGCTGCTTCAGTCCCACGTATTGACGAAAGCAGATCAGGTAGTCTTCATCGCGAAGTTGGGTCACGTTGTGTGCTCCAAAAAAATTGTATGGGTTAAGCGAAGAAAGCGTCAATGCCCTCATACACTTTTGACTTCGTCTTTTTGACCAAAGTCGGGTTGTCAACCAAGAAGCTCTTTTTGAGTCGTTCGATGAAATCAACCGTTAGATTGCGCATGAACTCCTCTGGGTCAATGTCGTTCTTGGTGATGTACTCCGTCACGACGTCGTGCAGTGGAATGGACATTTCACGACTTCGTGTCAACAAGTAGACAATGATTTGCTGGTTGGGTGGCGTGTGGCGCATAGTGTCCTCCGAGGCAGTCCCCTAGTTTACTTTATGCGCCACGCGATCGCTAGTGAAGGGTGATTCTAGATGTTGTAGAACCTGTGGCGACCGATGATGCAGACATCACGGGCCTTGCCGCTGTAGCGCCCACTCGTGAAGTATCGGGTGCTTTGGCAGGGGATTTTGCTGTCCATCAGTGTCTCATCAACCACATCCATCATGCGATCAAAGTCGCTGTCACGAAGGGCAGTTTTCGTATACTTGGTCCACGAAAACTGCCCTTTCTTGAAGACGACGCCGCAAACGCCGTTACCGAATACGCGAGGCTGTTTGGCCCGCTCTAAAATCACACCCAAGACAGCCTTTTGACCGGCTTTGGGTTCACCGCGTGCTTCGTGGTACAGGGCAGTGGCCATGCACACCTTGTCGCGGTTCGTGAAATTCATTTCAGGCGGGTGCATTGCGATTGCGTTAGCGAAGGGCGCGGTAATCACCAAGCCGAATACAAGCATTTTCCACATGGTCTTTAACTCCATCTAGGGCTATTGTGGGTTCGTTGATTGCGCGGTTCGCAATCATTAGAACCAGTTGCTTCACGGGCACCTTATAGGTGTCGTGGATGATCATCGCGTAAAACGTCAACTGTAGCCAATAGTCGTCCAGCCACTCATGTCGCTTTACTGTGCGAGAATTTTTGAAGTCGATGATGGACAGCTTGCCATCAAAGTACCCAAGGCAATCTAAGATCCCTTTGGCGTTCATCTTGTCGCTTGCAACCTCAAATTGGAGCGCGACAGGATCTATCTTGTCAAGGTGGGGCTTCAGTTGCGCAAACAGCGGACTGTTATTAAGCGGTTCTGTGCCACTCTTCAGATATTCAAAGATCTGACGGTCAAGCTCGCTGCCAATGTCGGTTGACTCTTTGACGATGCGATCGGCTTCAGCGTCACCGACTTTTTGGCGCCACGCAAGCAAGAAACTGTCGTCTTTCGTGGCAGACAGGATCTTGGTGACGCCCGGGTATCGCTGTTGCGGGGGCGCGTAGTTGCTCAAGTGCTGTGCAGCGAACGCTGAATCAAAAATCACACACTCGCCGTATTTCAACTGATGAACGCTTTTGATGGATTTCACGACACACCCCGCTACACAAATGAGGGAATTACTTTACTTTGACACTCGCCTTAAACCGCGAGATTGGCGTTATCTCGCGTTTTGTTAGCTTGTGGGTACGATTGCATGGACTGGGCGTTCACTGTACCCATGTGGCGCTGATATTGCCACGATGCAGCACACAACGGCGACAGCGTACGGTTCAATCAGCGTCGTGGGTCTTTGACAACCTTTCAACTGCAAAATCACACAAGGCGCGATCGCGTTCAAGCATCTGATCGAAAGTGAACCGCTCACAGCCAAAGACATCTAGAAGCTCAAACCAAAACGCGCCGTCACTGTCGCGATAGATGCAATAGGCACTGTGGTTGTCTTCTGGCATTCTTAGTGTCATGAACTGTGAAATGTTGTCAATTCGTGCGTTGCTGCCAAACGACAAAAGGTTGAAGTACGACTGCAAGTCACCGCTAACAGTTGCTTGCTCGTATACTCGCGCGTATCGGATGGACGCATTGCCCTTCACTACAGCTGAGTCAACGACACGCGAGTTCAAAAGACAAGCGTTCTCAGAAACCAAAGCGGCGTTTTCGACGAACACGTTCTCACAATACGCTTTGCCGGTGACCACAGCGTTGTCTCTGATGAATGAAATGCCGCACACTTTTGACGTGCCGTCTACAAGCGCATCACAGATGACACGCGCTGGGCCGTAGACTTTGGCATTGCTGCCTACCCAGGCGTTGTCGTCGTGTGACAAGTTCGATTCACTTTCAACGAAACCCCCAAAGTCGCCTTTCTTGACACCAAAGACTTCGATGTCACGCAATGCGCGAATGCGTCTAAGTGTGGCACCGTTTGGGGCGGTTGTCGTTTCACTCACAAGTTCATATTTCTTCACGCCAGTTCTCACTGCAACGACCCTTCGCAATTTGCAAGCATGTGGCGACGTACAAAAAGATCTTCGAATGATTCACGGGCTTGGTTGATCACGTCCACTGCAAAGTTGAGGTCGTCAAGTTCACAGCCGTGGTCGTTCAGACAGTCAAGCGGTTGTGGTGACGTGTGACTCAAAGAAAAAGTAAAGTTATCAGATGATTGCATGACGAAGCCCCCTAAAAGATGGGCTAACTATTGCACATCATAACACAGAACGCAAATTGCGGTAACAACCATGGTCAAGAAAACGCTGGATGAGCAGCAATTTCACCCACAAGTGAAGCTCAAAGAATACGGACACAACATCCCATTCGACAACACGGTGGGCGCGGATGCGTTTCGTGAAGTGGCGGTTGCGCCTGAGATTGAGGACGTTTCAGATGAGTTCAAAGAAAGCCACTGCTACAAAGGCATAACCACACTGAAGGGCGCCAATGTTGAAATCGACTACACGGACGAGATGATTGATGAGGTTGGCAAGTGCGCTAACGACGTCTATTATTTCTTGCAGAACTACGCATACATCCAGGACATGGACGCGGGCAGTTATCAAAAGTTCAACCTATACCAGTACCAAAAGAACATGATCAAGCTCGCCGATGAAAATCGCTTCACGATCTTTCTGCTGGGTCGTCAGGCGGGGAAGTGCGTGGATGGGCGCACCATGGTCACAGTGCGCAACAAAAAGACAGGCGAAGTGCAGCGCCTGTCTATTGACGAATTCAAATCGCTGACAGCTTAAAAGTCGCGTCAACTGTAATTGAAACAGACACTCACGTGGTCAAGTACACGACGGCGCGTGAGCTTGTCGGCATACATCCAGTCAATCATGACGTCCTGCCACTTGTCGTTTAGGACAGCACACGCTTCTGCGCTAACAAACTCAACCAAGTTGATGTGAAAAAACCAAGTGCCGTCGTCAAGCGATTGACACTCAATCAAATCAGCGTCAATGGCGTCGCTGATGTTGTCAAAGAAGAACTTCCGAAACAGCATCAGCAGGTTCAAGAATTCAACGACGTCAACGCCTTGACGCATCAGCGATTTGTGCGCTGTCTGAAGAACCTCGGCACCTTTCACATCCATGGGGTGTTTCCTGCAACTTGTTAGTGAGATTTAAGTATAGCAGAACAGCGAATTGCTGCAACCCTTTTATGCAATAATTTTTTAAATCATTGCTTTTGCTACCCTACAATTTGACACGACGCGGACTCACTTGTGTTTGAGGAATTGATTGATTTTTTCAACGATCATTTTTCGTGAAGTTTCAACCTCAGGCTTCGATTCACTGTAGGCTTTGAACTCGTTGAAGGACATATGTCGCTTAGGCAGTGGGTGTCGTTTGAAGCTAACAAAGGCACCGCCGTGGTAGTCGTTGTCGCGAACTGCTAACACGTTATAGAACTCATCGTTGAAAAACATGAAATCGCTGTTGTCGTTGATTTGCGCGTAGTTGAACAGGCCGGGGTGTTTGATGTGACACTCGCTGATGTCTGAACCGGTGATGGTGCTGCCGTTGTCAATTTTGACCAAGTTCAGTTCAGAAAAAACGACTTTGGTTATGCCGCTGATGACGCAACCAGACAGCGTTGACTTTTTGATTTTGGCGATGCCTGAAATCGAACTGTCTTTGATCTTTGAGCCTCTCTTGACAGTGACGTCGCCATCAATCACACAGGTGTCGATGAGGCTACCTTTTGAAATGCGGAAGCGCCCGCGAAGCGTTGTGTGCATCAGCCAAGTGTTCACGATGGTGCTCTCACCTGACGGGCTAGCTTGCACTTTACCGTGAATGATGACTGAATCACCCGACACAGTAACGGGGCCACTTACAGTTGAATCTTCAAGGTAAGCGTTGCCGCGCAAGGTAGCGCCGTTTGAGAGAATACTGTCAAAATCAAGCCAGCAGTCGCCCTCTTGTGACAAATCAGCGTGAGTCTGTACCAACCCACCAAAGTCACCGGCCTCAGCGTTAAAGCGTTCAATGCCTTTCAGAAGTTGAACTCGGTAGTACGTGGTGCCGTTGACGTCAACGGGTTCAACCAAACGGTATTTCATGCGGGGCTGTGCTGTGAGTGCTTCCATGAGAACTTCTCAAATCGCTAACTGATGTTGAGATCAATTTACAGCGATTTGCGGTAAGAAGTAAAGTTCGAAGTTGACTATTTTTTGTAACTTGGGGCAGCTTGGGGCAACGTCACGATTGGCTGCCCCAAGCGAGTTCACGCGACGCTGTCTTGCTTTTTCAACGCCTTGAGCTTGTAGTGCGGGTGTCGGTCAGTTGAAAGCAAGAACAGTGCCCAAGTGCTAACGTGCGGCTTGGTCTCACCGCGCTCCCACCTTTGCCAGTTGCTCAAGTTGATGCCCACCTTGCGAGCACAATACTCTTGGGTACCCACCTCCTTTCGTATCTTTCTGATCTCGCTGGGTGTGGGCGCATCAACGACGATTGACATTTCATTCACGGCAATCACTCCCCGATGCAGGTTGAGTGGGGTAGCATTCAGTCAATTTTGCCCTGTTCATGATTGGCGGCAACACCATGGTAGCGATAGCCAATGTGAATGAGGCAGTAAAACCAATCGAAAGCAATCGACTCTTCACGTTCATAAAAAATCACCATCTGATCTAATCATGGGTAAAATAACAGCAATTTGCGGCAAAGTAAAGTCACCCACAACCAACCATAAAAAAAGCGACTGCTGAGGTCGCTCGTCAAAATCGTTCACTTTACCGAGCTTTGCTCAGCTGAAGCAGCATCTCGCGAAGGTTCTCATTTTCACGTGACAGCCGTGCGTTATCGTCAGACAAAGATAAGCGTTCAGACTTCAGCGTTTCAAACTCTGAAATCGCTTGCGCAATGCCGCTTTCGTAGCCGTCTTTGTAGCCTGACATTGTGGCACTAGCTTTGGCCAATCGCTTGATTTCAGCAACACAAGCGCGGCTGTCTGGGTGTCGCAAGTCGTAAGCAACACGCGCCCAAAGGTAGCCGCTTGCTTTGATGATGTTGAAGAAGAAGAAACTGTAGATCACGACGCTGGTTTCATTTGGAAACCACTCGTTCTTGACGACGCGTCGGGCAAATGAACAAGAAAGCTCCCACTCAAACATGTACATGTGAACCAACTCCTTTAGAGGTATTCGTCTTCGTCGTCGGTTTCGGCTTTGAACTTCAAGCCAATTTCTTCAACGCGAGCTTTGACGTCAAGATCATAAACGGGGCGGTACCAGAGGGGCACCCAGTTGGTTTCTTCAATCTGTTCCCACACAAATTGATCTGCCATGTAGTCGGTATAGAGGCTCTCAATCCAAGCGACTTCGCCCGTGTCAGGGTCGTAGACAAAAAGCTCGTAGACGGTTTCAGGTTTGGGGGGAGTGACTTCAGGCTTCAGCCAGGGGTTCATGTCGTTCATTTTATCACCCGATGCGTTAACTGGAGCTCACAGTGAGATTCGAACTCACGACCTACGGATTACAAAGCCGTTACTCTACCAACTGAGCTATGTGAGCGTGGTTGCAATTATACAGCAGTTTGCGGCATTTGCAAGCGACATCACGTGGTGACTTTAGATCAACTGCCACGCGATTTGGTAAATTACATGTAGAAAAATTAAGAGAGTACCCCAAATGAGCAGCAAAGAACAACAAGACTTGGCCCAGCAGTTTTGTCAGGACGTCACAGCAAAAGTGACCAAGGCACACAAGATCACTTGCGTCCCGCCCAAGAACAAGTCCGTGACGTTTGAAGTGATGGGTTCGTCAAAGGTGGCCCCAAACGGCGACACTCTAGAGGACGTGCGAAGTGACATCTACGACTGGCTCACGAAGCAGCTTGAACACAACAAAAAAAGCGGTGAAAAGAAATGCAGCTACGGCGTGGCGAACGCGCGTAGAGAACACAACACGTTCACACTGACCGAAGTGACACACGAAAACCGAGTCGTTCGTGCAACCCTGACATCTGACGACGGTCAAAGAAAATACTTTTTTGACTTTCGCGGCTTCAAGAACAGCAAGAGTTTCAAGTTGAACCGAACGGTTGTTGATGAGTACGTGGCACTGGGCGGAAAGATTGTCAGAACAAAGGTGAAGAACGCACCCAAGAACTTAAAGACCAAAGCCATCACCGGCAGCGACTACGAGGCGATTTCAGCCATCAACGACGCCATCCACAAGGCCCTAGACACTTGGCTCAAAGAACACAAGGAAGCGGGCGACACGAACGCGCTACTCGCAGGCATTGCCGGCGGCGTGACGCTGCACTTGGGCAAACGGGTCTATGAGAACGTGGTGGCTGCTTGGCCCGCTACAGGAACCTCACACAAGTGTGACTTCATTTTGATTGCATCAGACCAAACGTCAAGCGACAAGATGCACTTGTATGAGTGTGGTTTCTTTTCCTACAAGAAAGGCACCAAACCCAGCGACTTCCAGCAGTACAGCGGGATCACAAAAAGTGCCCTGTCCATCGACAAGATGTCAAGTGAAGCGAAACACGAAATCAACCTGTTCGTGAAAGCCGCTGCCGTCAATGCAATGTACGTCAAGAAGCCCTTCGTGTACATCAACAAAGATGTCAAAGACATCAAGCGAATGAAAGTGGTTGAAAAATTCGATTACCTGAGGTCGCGAACTGTGCTAACACCCACGCAAGCGGTGCGAATGAAACACTTTGACTTCAACAAAGCCAACATCATGAAGTTGGCCCACAGCACGATTGAAGGCATAAAGATTCACGTGGGTGAGGGCGGCTACACAATCAAGAGTGACGAAATCATCAAGCAGTCCATGTACGGTCGCGACTACGGCAGCACAGAATACGGTCTGAACAATTGCGAGGGTGTGCTTCAGGGCGTGCGCGTTGAACACGTGGCACAGACACCCAAGGCCGTGGCACCCAAGGTTGTGATAAAGTTTGCACACGAAATATGGCAAGGTGACGCTGTGCTCCACGACAGCCCCTACTGCCCGACCTTTTACTTCAGACCTGACAACCGAACTCTGATATCGCCCATCGACGATTCCATTCGCGTTGAGAACACGCGAGGCTTCATCGTGTCTCGGAAGTTCCGCTCCAACAAAGAACCGTACCCACTACTCAACTGATCGCTATCGCTCAGATGATCGCTATCGCTCAGATGATCGCTATCGCTCAGATGATCGCTATCGCTCAACTAACCCACCAGATGCTGAAGTGCGCGAGAACCGCGAGATTTGCGCGAGATCGCGCTTCAGTACCTATCTGGTACCCTTTAACCTGATTTCGTTTTGATGGGCTTTAGATCGCTTCTCGTTGTCACGATCGGCTATTCGTTATCGTCTTTTACCTTCCACTTCGGATGACGCCCGCCGCCGCGGCCGCCACCCTCATTTTACATTTCTTTTGGGATCTAAAGCGGCATTTGATATATTAGATTACGTTTTTTTAGTTGTCAATACCTTTTACAAAAAAATTTTATCTCTTTCAAATTCATGATTTTTTGATTTTTGATTGATTTAAGTCTTTGATTTCGAATTTTTTCGAGAGGCGTGAGTGAGTGAACGAAGTGAACGAGCTGACGCCTCTCAGAACACTGAGCGAGTGAAGCGAGCTCTGTGTGTGATTTTGACTTTGATTTTGACTTTGGTTTTGAGAACGTCGAGGCGAGCGAAGCGAGGCTTGACGTTCACTGAGCGAGCGCAGCGAGCTCAGTGTGAATTTTTGAATTTTTTTCGAAGTCGATTTTGATTTTGATTTTGATGAACGTAGTGAATCAAAATCAAAATCAAAATCTTAATTTAATTTTTTATGTATTATA